>Ga0268256_1000077_pt1 | contig 177593 bp, 163 predicted proteins | sample AgamicAtAmrz_FD_200247 | JGI IMG/M metagenome (GOLD analysis project Ga0268256, IMG submission 200247) | Agave microbial communities from Guanajuato, Mexico - At.Am.rz (v2) (version 3) | ecosystem: Host-associated > Plants > Roots > Rhizosphere | place: Guanajato, Mexico | collected 2012-06-07 | reverse complement strand
CACCACCAGCTTCGAGCAAGGCCCGAACGGCCCGCTGGTGCCAGAGCTCAAGGCACTGTTCCCGGACGCCCCCTACATCGCTCGCCCTGGCCAGATCAATGCCTGGGACAACGAAGATTTCGTCAAGGCGGTGAAGGCCACCGGCAAGAAGCAGCTGATCATCGCCGGTGTGGTGACTGAAGTGTGCGTGGCGTTCCCGGCGCTGTCGGCCCTTGCCGAGGACTTCGAAGTGTTCGTGGTGGCCGATGCCTCCGGCACCTTCAACGAGATGACCCGCGATGCCGCCTGGCGCCGGATGGAAGCTGCCGGTGCGCAACTGATGACCTGGTTCGGCGTGGCCTGCGAGCTGCACCGCGACTGGCGCAACGACGTCGAAGGGCTGGCCGCGCTGTGCTCCAACCACATCCCCGACTACCGCAACCTGATCACCAGCTACAACGCCCTCACCGCGGGCAAGTGAGCCGCCCCGCCAGGCGCCCTCTGCGGCGCCTGGTCAACTTTTGCTCAGGTATTCAGCAATGAACAACAGCAGCGTGGTCACCCTGGTGATCCAGCACAAGGTCCGGGCCGATGCCCTGGCGCACTACGAGACCTGGTTGCGTCATACCGTCGGGGTTGCCCGCCGCCAACCGGGTCATCTGGACGTGAACGTGATCCGCCCGGACGCCAATGGCGGTCAGTTCACCACCGTGGTGCGTTTTGCCGATGCAGGACAACTGCGTGCCTGGGTCGATTCACCGGAGCGCCAGCGCCTGGTCGCCGAAGTGCTGCCGCTGCTGGAGGAGGGGGACCAGACCCGTATCCACGATGACCCGGAGTTCTGGTTCACCCCATCCAGCACGGCAGCTACACAGCCTGCGCGCTGGAAGCAGGCGGTGCTGACTTATCTGGTTATCTGCCCGATGACCTTGCTGGTGCCCCTGTTGCTGGCGCCGCTGTTCGCAAAGGTGCCGCCGCTGGGCGGGCCGTTGGCGAGCAACTTGCTGGTCAATTTGTGCGTCATCCTCCCGGTGGTGTTCTTCATCATGCCGTGGGTGACGCGCCGCTGCGCCGGATGGCTGCGCCGTTGAGCGCACGCCCGACGATCCACTGCTAGCGTTCAATCGCCCGATCACATCACCGGACGGAGAGCACCATGAACCAGGACCCCACCGACAAGAGCCGCCGCCGTTTCCTCGCCAACAGCACCCTGCTCGGTGCGGCTGGCGCGCTCTGGTCCGCACTGCCCTTCACCGATTCCGCCCATGCCGACATTTCAGGAGATCCCATGACCGCCGACCTCATTCTGTTCAACGGCAAGCTGCACACCGTCGACCGTGAAAAACCGACCGCCACTGCCGTGGCCATCAAGGACGGGCGCTTCGTCGCCGTGGGCAGCGATGCCGAGGCCATGGCCCACAAGGGCAACAGCACGCAGATCATCGACTTGAAGCAGCGCACGGTGATCCCGGGTCTGAACGACTCGCACCTGCACCTGATCCGCGGCGGCCTTAACTACAACCTCGAACTGCGCTGGGAAGGTGTGCCATCGCTGGCCGATGCCCTGCGCATGCTCAAGGAGCAGGCCCTGCGCACACCAACGCCGCAATGGGTGCGAGTGGTGGGTGGCTGGAACGAATTCCAGTTCGCCGAAAAACGCATGCCTACCCTTGAAGAAATCAACCAGGCTGCGCCTGACACGCCGGTGTTCATCCTTCACCTGTATGATCGGGCGCTGCTCAACCGCGCGGCGTTGCGTGCTGTCGGCTACACCAAGGACACACCCAACCCGCCCGGTGGCGAAATCCAGCGCGACAAGTTCGGCAATCCGACCGGCATGCTCATCGCCCGTCCCAACGCGACCATCCTCTACGCCACCTTGGCCAAGGGGCCGAAGTTGCCGTTGGAGTACCAGGTCAACTCGACCCGTCAGTTCATGCGTGAGCTCAACCGCCTCGGTTTGACCAGCGCCATCGACGCAGGTGGCGGCTACCAGAACTTCCCGGACGACTATTCGGTGATCCAGCAACTGGCCGACAACGACCAGCTGACCGTGCGCATCGCCTACAACCTGTTCACCCAGAAACCCAAGGAAGAGCTGGACGACTTCAAGAAGTGGACCTCGAGCGTGAAGGTGCACAGCGGCACCGACTTCCTGCGCCACAACGGCGCTGGCGAGATGCTGGTGTTCTCTGCGGCCGACTTCGAGGACTTCCTCGAGCCGCGTCCGGACCTGCCGCAGACCATGGAAGAGGAGCTGGAGCCGGTGATCCGTCACCTGGTCGAGCAGCGCTGGCCGTTCCGCTTGCATGCCACCTACGACGAGTCCATCTCGCGCATGCTCGATGTGTTCGAGAAGGTCAACCGCGACATCCCGTTCAACAACCTGCCGTGGTTCTTCGACCACGCCGAAACCATCTCGCCGAAGAACATCGAGCGGGTGCGGGCGTTGAATGGCGGGATTGCCATCCAGGACCGCATGGCCTTCCAGGGTGAGTATTTCGTCGACCGCTACGGCGCCAAGGCCGCCGAGAAGACCCCGCCGATCCAGCGCATGCTCGCCGAGGGTGTGCCGGTCGGTGCCGGCACCGATGCCACCCGAGTGTCGAGCTACAACCCCTGGACGTCGCTGTACTGGATGGTCAGCGGCAAGACCGTTGGCGGTCTGGAGCTGTATCCGGAAGGCCTGAGTCGCGCCACGGCGCTCGAGCTGTTCACCCATGGCAGCGCCTGGTTCTCCAGCGAGCAGGGCAAGAAGGGGCAGATCAAGGTCGGGCAGTTGGCTGACCTGGCGGCGCTGTCGCTGGACTTCTTCAGCGTCGAGGAAGAGGCGATCAAGAGCATCGAGTCGGTGCTGACGGTGGTGGATGGCAAGGTGGTGTACGGCGCGGCGGAGTTCGACAAGCTCGGCCCGGCGCAGATTCCGGTGGTGCCCGAGTGGTCGCCGGTGGCCAAGGTGCCGGGCCACTGGCGGGCCGGTGCGCCGCTGGCGGCGGCTGTACACCAGTGCGTCGGGCCGTGCGGGGTGCATGCGCACAGCCATGAGAAGGCACGCCATTCCAGCGTGCCGGTGAGCGACTATCAGGGCTTCTGGGGAGCGCTGGGCTGTTCCTGCTTCGCGTTCTGAAACTCAAGCCATATCACTGACCGCAAACTCCTCGGCCAGATGGTCGATCAGCGAGCGTACCGAAGGCAGCAGCCCGCGCCGCGACGGGAAGATCGCATGGACGATCCCGCAGCGCGGCTGCCACGCCGGCAACATCTCCACCAGGCGCCCCTGGGCCAGGTCCTCGCGCACCGCCACCCGCGGCAAGTGCGCGATGCCCACCCCCGCCACCACGAAATGCCGCAGCGCGAACAGATCATCGGTGACCATGCGCGGCGTGTGCGTGATCACCAGCTTGCGCGCCATGTCCTCCCCCTGGAACAACTCCCATTGATACTTCTGCTGCGCCGCGCCCCAGTGCAGGCTCGGCAGCGAGCTCAGCACCTGCGGTTCGAAACCTTCGGGCAGCTGGGCGAGAAACGATGGATGGCCCACCAGGCATTGGGTGCTGTTGCTCAGCACCTTCATCACCATGTCGGTGTTCTCCAGCGGCGGGAAGCGCACCCGTAGCGCCACATCGAAGCCTTCATGCAACAGGTCGACGCGACGGTTGGTGCTCTCGATGAACAGCTCCACCTGCGGGTACTTGAGCATGTAGCGCGTGAGCATCGGCCCGACCCACGAGTTGAGCAGGGTGGTGGGGCAACTGATACGCACCAGACCACGTGGTTCGCTGCGGTTGCGCTCGATGATCTCTGCCGCGCCCTCGGCTTCCACACGCATGGCCAGGCAACGGTTGTAGTAGGCCTGGCCGATCTCGGTCAGCGAACAGTGGCGGCTGGTACGGTGCAGCAGGCGAACGCCAAGACGGTCTTCCAGGTCGGCGATGCGCCGACTGAGTTTCGACTTGGGCATGTCCAGCGCCCGGCCCGCCGGGGCGAAGCCGCCATGCTCGACGACCTGGGTAAAGAAATAGAGGGAATTCAGGTCTTCCAAGATCGTTCTCCAAACAGAACGCTACAGACAATTTTTGCAGTCTACCGCATCAAAGGTGATGTTTTTAATCTGTACTCATCAACGCGCAACACCCACTTACCGCACATCAAAGACACATTGGGAGTACAGACCATGAGCCAATTCACCTACAACCGCCTGAACAAAGACGATGCCGCCGTACTGCTGGTCGACCACCAGGCAGGCCTGCTGTCGCTGGTCCGTGACATCGAGCCGGACAAGTTCAAGAACAACGTGCTGGCGCTGGCCGACCTGGCCAAGTTCTTCAACCTGCCGACCATCCTCACCACCAGCTTCGAGCAAGGCCCCAACGGCCCGCTGGTGCCAGAGCTCAAGGCGCTGTTCCCAGACGCGCCCTACATCGCTCGCCCTGGCCAGATCAATGCCTGGGACAACGAAGATTTCGTCAAGGCGGTGAAGGCCACCGGCAAGAAGCAGCTGATCATCGCCGGTGTGGTGACTGAAGTGTGCGTGGCCTTCCCGGCGCTGTCGGCCCTGGCCGAGGACTTCGAAGTGTTCGTGGTGGCCGATGCGTCCGGCACCTTCAACGAGATGACCCGCGATGCCGCCTGGCGCCGGATGGAAGCTGCCGGTGCGCAACTGATGACCTGGTTCGGCGTGGCCTGCGAGCTGCACCGCGACTGGCGCAACGACGTCGAAGGCCTGGCCGCGCTGTGCTCCAACCACATCCCGGACTACCGCAACCTGATCACCAGCTACAACGCCCTCACCGCGAGCAAGTGACCCAGCCAAACGCCGGTCGGTACGCCTCGTGACCGACCGGCCAGCCGCGCGATGGAATGTTCCTCGCGCCCCGCACTCAAGATCCAGACCTACCCGACTTTCAGGAGATTCCGACATGAGCACACTAGTTACCCGCGATGGCACCGCGATCTATTACAAGGACTGGGGCAGCGGCAAGCCCGTGCTGTTCAGCCACGGCTGGCCGCTGGACGCCGACATGTGGGATGGCCAGATGGAGTTCCTGGCCAGCCGCGGCTATCGCACCATCGCCTTCGACCGCCGCGGCTTCGGGCGTTCCAGCCAGCCGTGGAACGGTTACGACTATGACACCTTTGCCGATGACATCGCCCAGTTGATCGAGCACCTGGATCTGCGTGACGTCACCCTGGTCGGCTTCTCCATGGGCGGTGGCGATGTCACCCGCTACATCGCCAAGCATGGTAGCGAGCGCGTGGCCGGGCTGGTGCTGCTGGGTGCGGTGACGCCACTGTTCATCAAGACCGCCGACAACCCCGAGGGCGTCGACAAGTCGGTATTCGACGGTATTCGCGACGGCCTGCGTGCCGACCGTGCGCAGTTCATTTCCGACTTCGCCGCGCCGTTCTATGGCATCAACCATGGGCAGAAAGTCTCCCAGGGCGTGCAGGCCCAGACCCTGAACATTGCCCTGCTGGCCTCGCTCAAAGGCACCATCGACTGCGTAACGGCGTTCTCCGAAACGGATTTCCGCCCGGACATGGCCAGGATCGATGTACCGACACTGGTGATCCACGGCGATGACGACCAGATCGTGCCGTTCGAGACCACCGGCAAGAAAGCCGCCGAGATGATCGAGGGGGCGCAGTTGAAGGTGTATCAGGGTGCACCACACGGCTTTGCCGTGACCCACGCGCAGCAATTGAACGACGACTTGCTGGCGTTTCTGGCGAAGTGACTGGCTGAGGCCGGGCCTGCGCAACTGCGGGATTGAGGGCGACTGGAGACAGTCGCCCTTTTTGCTGTTTGTGTGGTGGGTTTTGGTTGGGTGAGGTTGGTATCACTCAGCTCAGTCGCTATCCGATTCGAACAACCGCTCCAGCTCCACCCTGGCCTCCTTGGCCGTCTGCATCACCTTCGCCCGGTCATCGCGAACCCGTCCCTGTGCTTCCAGCACCTGCTGGTCATGCTCGGTGAAGCGCTGGATGCGGTCTGCCGCCTGGGCCTCGCTCAGGCCAAGGCCGATCAAGGTCAGGCGGGTCATCTCCAGGCTCGAGTAGAAAGTCTCGCGAATCGGCTCGGCGCCGACGTCGAGTAACTTGTGCACGTGCTGGCGGTTACGCGCCCGGGCGATCACCTTCAGGTGCGGATACTCATGCTTGACCCGCTCGGCGATGCGGATGGTCGCTTCCGGGTCGTCGGTGGTGATGACGAAGTACTCGGCCTCGCCCACCTTGGCCGCATGCAGCACCTCGGGGCGCATCGGGTCGCCGTAGAACACCGGGGCCTGTTCGAAGGTGCGGGTCATCTCGATGGCATCGACCGAGGTGTCCAGGGCGATGAAGGAGACTTTCTGGGCCCGCAGGATACGCGCCACGATCTGCCCCATGCGGCCCATGCCGATGATCACCACGCGCGGGGCGTCGGCCTGGATCGTGCGGTATTGCTCTGGCACTTCGCGGGCTGGCGCCGGGCGCTTGATCAGGCGCGAGCTGGCCAGCAGCAGCATCGGCGTCAGGGCCATCGACAGGGTGATGGTCATCAGCAGCAGATCGTAGGTGTAGGTGTCGAACAGGTTCTGGTCCTTGCCCAGCTTGAACACCACGAAAGCGAACTCACCGCCCGCCGCCAGCACCAGCCCCAGGCGCAGCGCGCTCAGGTTGCTCAGGCCGCCCACCGCACGCCCGACCAGCATCAGCAGTGGCAGTTTCACCGCTACCAGCAGCAAGGTCAGGCCCAGCAACAGCGCGGGTGCCTCCAGCAGCAGGCCAAGGTTGGCGCCCATGCCAACGCTGATGAAGAACAGCCCCAGCAGCAGGCCCTTGAACGGCTCGATCTGCGACTCCAGCTCGTGCCGGTATTCCGAGTCGGCCAGCAGCAGACCTGCGAGGAACGCGCCCAGCGCCATGGAAATGCCGGCTTCCTCCATCAGCCAGGCAGTGCCGATCACCACCAGCAGTGCGGTGGCCGTAGACACTTCCGGCAGGCCGGTACGGGCGACGATGCGAAACAGCGGGCGCAGCAGGTAGCGCCCGCCGACGATGACGATGGCGATGCTGCCGAACACCCGCAGGCCATGTTCGATGCTGTCGCCGTGGCTGGTGTCAGGGCCGCTGGCCGCCAGCAAGGGCACCAGCGCGATCAGCGGGATTGCCGCGATGTCCTGGAACAACAGGATGGCAAAGGCCAGGCGCCCATGGGGGGCGTTCAGTTGCTTGCTTTCGGCCAGGCTCTGCAGGCCCAGCGCGGTGGATGACAACGCCAGGCCCAGGCCGAGCACCACGGCTGCTGGCAGGGACTGGGCAAAGCCGAACAGGGCGATGGCACCGATGATCGCGCCCGTCAGCACCACTTGTGCCAGGCCTACGCCGAACACCGCCTTGCGCATCAGCCACAGACGTCGTGGGGAAAGTTCGAGGCCGATGATGAACAGCAGCAGGACTACGCCCAGTTCGGAAATGTGCGCCACGCTCTCGGTGTCGCGGATCAGGCCCAGTGCTTGTGGTCCGATGGCCACGCCGGCGAGCAGGTAGCCGATGACGGCACCCAGTTGCAGGCGCTTGGCAAGGGGCACGGCGACGACGGCGGCAAGCAGGAAGATCACTGCGGTCTGCAGGATGCTGCCTTCATGTGGCATGGGTAGAACTCCAGGAGGCTTGGATGAAGCGCTGTGTGAGCAGGCGCCGGGGACGGTAGGCATTTTCGTCTCGGCGGGGGGAGGGGGCAACCGTCGGGGGTGGGAAGCAGCGTTCAGGATTTGGAGCCTTTGTAGCCCTCACGGGCCTCTTCGCGGGCAAGCCCGCTCCTACAAATGTGGGAGCGGGCTTGCCCGCGAAGAGGCCCGTGAGGCCACTATCGTTATTGCAGATGTTCCTTCAGCGCCTGCGCCGCCTGGCCCATCGCGCTACGAGTTCCGGGCACCTGCCCCAGCACGTTCAGCAATCCGAAGTCATGGATCATGCCGTTGTAGCGCACGGCAGTCACCGGCACACCGGCGGCATCGAGCTTGCGGGCGTACGCTTCGCCCTCGTCACGCAGCACATCCATCTCGGCAGTCTGCACCAGTGCTGGTGGCAGGCCTTTGAGTTGATCCAGGCTGGCCCGCAGCGGCGAAGCATGGATGTCGTCACGCTGGCGCGGGTCGGTGGTGTAGCTGTCCCAGAACCACTGCATCATGTTGCGGGTCAGGAAGTGCCCTTCGGCAAACTGGTTGTACGACGCATTGTTGAAGTTGGCATCGGTGACCGGCCACAACAGCGCCTGGAACCGCAGCTTGGGCGTACCCGCTTCCTTGGCCTTGATCGCCACCACCGCCGCCATGTTGCCGCCGACGCTGTTGCCGGCCACGGCCAGTCGGCTGCCATCGACACCGATTTCCTTGCCGTGCTCGGCTACCCAGCGGGTCGCGGCGTAGGCCTGGTTGATAGCGGTGGGAAACTTGGCTTCTGGCGATGGCGTGTAGTCGACATAGACCGCCGCCGCGCCGGAGCCGATCACCAGATCATGGATCAGCCGCTCGTGGGTCGGGTAGTCGCCCAGCACCCAGCCGCCGCCGTGGAAGAACATGAACACTGGCAGCTCACCCTTCGCGCCTTGCGGGCGCACCACGCGGATGTCCAGCGGCTTGCCGTCGATCTGCAGGGTGCGACGCTCGACCTCGATACCCGAGAGGTCGACCTTGACGCTGGCCTGCGCACCGCTGAGCACGGCCCGTGCGTCTTTGGGCGCCAAGGTTTCCAGCGGCTTGCCGCCACCGGCGGCCAGGGCGTCGAGGAAGCCCTGGGTGGTGTGCTCGACGCCGGGGCTACCGGCGGCGAAGGCGCTGTTGACGGCGAGGGCCAGCAGGCCGGTGGTCAGGGTGCGGGACAGTTTCATGGTTCAAGCTCCTCTGGTGTCGGGCCGTGGGGTTCAGTTCTGGTTGGCGGCGGTGGTGGGGTGGATGTAGCTGACCTTCTGCACCTGGCCGCTGCTGTCGCGGTAGGTGAGGGTGGCGGCCGAGGCATGGCTGCGGGTGCTGTTCGGGGCATCGACCGCGATGACCTGGGCGATGTCCAGGTTCATGCCGTAGTGGTACGGCGTGGCCTCGATGGACTGGGCGAAGGCGCCTGCAGTGGTGCCGAGGCTCAGGGTGGCGATGGCGAAGGCTTTGCGAAGAGTGGTCATGATCGTTCTCCAAGGGTTCGGTAAGGGTTCAGCGACTGCTTGCTGCTTGAGGTGAATATTGCGCGCAAATATTTAGCGCGCAAAATATATTTCCGCTATGGAGAAGATTGAGTGGGGTTATTGGGTGATTCAGAGGACCCGAATGGGTGTGCTTGGCATGTCAGCCCGCGCAGCACCGGCACTCTGCCTTGCAGAGTCGAGAAGGCCGGTCAGTTTCTGCTGCTCGAAAGGTAAGGCCTCGGCCAGCCTTCTCGCTCAGAGAAGGCCGCAAATAACCATAAGCCGTGGTGTCAGGACTCGGCCCGCTTGGCGATGGCTGAGGCGATCAACGCCACATTCTCGGTCCCCCATCCGCAAAGCGGGATCAAGGCTTCGGCGAGTGTGCGACCAATGGCAGTCAACGCGTAATCCACGCGTGGGGGCACTTCTTTGTGATCGGTCCGGGAAATAATGCCGTCAGACTCCAGCTCTTTGAGTTGCTGGATAAGCATTTTGTCACTGACGCCCTGAACCAAGCGCTTCAACTCTCCGTAACGCTTGGACCCGTCGAACAGGAAGAAGAGGATCAGGGGCTTCCACTTACCTCCGACGACTCTCAAGGTAGCATCCAGACCACAACTGAACTGCGGGATCGGCGAGCCCATCGTTTCTCAGCCTACTTACCAAAGAACGCATACTCTAACATCTTGCAGCCAGCGATCTGAACTGCTTGCTTGCATTGAGCCGGAGGGTGAATCCTTGGCCCACTCAGCTTCCGGCGAGCCATCGGCTGCACTACACAGAAGCTCAGCGCACGCGACTGAAAGCCCGTCGCATTTCTTCCGAGAACAGTTGTGGTTGTTCCATAGCGGCAAAGTGTCCGCCCCGATCCACTTCATTCCAGTAGAACAGGTTAGGCCAGTGCTCCTGCGCCCAGCTACGTGGCGCTCGATAGATTTCCCGTGGAAAAATGGTGGCTGCCATCGGCAGTTCTATCCTGCCCGCGTTGAAGCCGGGCTTTGTCCCTTTGTTCTGCCAGTAGATACGAGCCGAGGAAGCCCCTGTGTTCGTCAACCAGTACAGCGAGATATTGTCGAGCATGGCTTCATCACTGATTGCATCCTCAGGGTTGCCCCTGTTGTCGCTCCATGCCTGGAATTTTTCATAGATCCACATTGCCAAACCGGCCGGGGAGTCAGCAAGTGAGTAGCCAATCGTCTGGGGACGTGTGGCCTGCAGCATGAAATAGCCCATCTGGTTATTGAAGAAGTCATTCGCCGCATCGATAGCCGCTTTCTCCTGCGGCGTTGGATCGTCGGGGAGCTTGTCTGGAAAGACGAGTGGCCAGTTCACATGCGCAGCCACCAGTCCATCCGGTCGCAGGTGTCCCAGGGCATGAGTGATGCCTGAGCCCCAATCACCGCCTTGAGCTACCCACTTCTGGTAACCCAGGCGACGCATCAGCTCGGCCCATGCGTTCGCGGTGCGGGCCATGTCCCACCCTGCAGCTTCGGGTTTGTCCGAGAAGCCGAAACCCGGCTGGGAGGGAATAACCACATCGAATGCATCTGATGCCTTGCCGCCATGGGCAGTGGGATTGGTCAGGGGTTCGATGACATTCAGAAACTCAACGATCGATCCTGGCCAGCCGTGGGTCAACAGCAAAGGTAGCGCGCCTGGATGGCGCGATCGTACGTGGATGAAATGGATGCCCAGGCCATCAAGACGCGTTCTGAACTGCGGATAAGCATTTATTCGGGCTTCAAATTTCCGCCAGTCATAGCGTTGAAGCCAGTATTCGACCAGTGCTCGCGCCTTCGTCAGTGGAACGCCCTGCGCCCATCCAGGCGTCGTCTCCTGGTCGGGAAAACGCGTCAGTTGGAGTCGCTGCCTGAGATCATCCAATGCCGCCTGCGGTATTGAAACGCGGAAGGGCTCTATGGCGTCTGATGCCTTTGCGAGCACCAGTTGCGCAACAGTGTCTGGCAAACGTGTTTGCGCCCTGCCGACTCCCATTGCAAGCCCAGCAGATCCGGCAACGAGGCCTTTGAGCAGCAGTCGACGCGAATAGCTATCAGTGATCATCATCGAAACTCGCTAACTAACGGGGCGCAGGCACCAGGGGCGGCTGCCCCTGGTACGCCGAGTATCAGATCTGGGTAGTACCACCGTCGATGAACAGTTCAACGCCTGTGATGTAGCTGGCATCGTCGCTGGCAAGGAACGAAACGGCCTTGGCGACTTCATCAGGCTGCCCGACCCTCCCGAGCGGGGATGCTTCGGATGCATGTTTGACAAGGTCCTGGATCTGCTCGTCATTCAAACCCAGTTCGGACTTGTAGCCGGGAGTGACGATAGTGCCAGGCGCGATGATATTGACGCGGATACCTCGGCCTCTGAGGTCCGACACCCATGTCCGCACCATTGAGCGCAGCGCTGCCTTGGTCGCGGCGTAGATACTGAACGCCGGAATGCCCTTGATCGACACCATTGAGCCATTGACGACAATCGCCGATCCCTCGGGCATGAGTTCGATCGCTTTCTGAACGGTGAAAAGCGTGCCTTTCACATTGATCCCGAAGTACTTGTCGAACTGAGCCTCGGTAATTGCACCGAGAGGGCTGAACTCGCCGCCGCCAGCGTTGGCAAACAAGATGTCGAGGCGACCATGGCGCTCCTTGATGCGGGCGAAGATGCGATCCAGATCTTCCTGGCGGGTAATATCGCCTTGGATAGCTTGTGCATGATCGCCGAGCGCTAGTGCAGCGGCCTCAAGTTCGGCCTCTCGGCGGCCGGTGAAATAGACGAAGGCGCCTTCGGCAACCAGGCGTTGAACCGTCGCCAATCCAAGGCCTGAGCTGCCGCCGGTTACCAGGGCGACTTTGCCTTCGTGCTTGGTGTGGTGAATGGAAGTCATGACAGGGTCCTCTCAGTTGGGGCTTCGGATCAGCGATCGCTGTGTTCTTTCAGGAATGGAAGCAGGTAGTTCAGCGTGCCTTCTGGATCTTCCTCGGCGACGTAGTGGCCGCTCTTGGGAAGCTTGTAAGTCCTGGCATCGATAGCCTTCGCCTTGAGCGTTGCGTTGACCCAGGTGTAACCAGGCCCGGCAATACCGAGTACCGGCATCTGCAGCTTGGCGTAGCCTTTTTCGTGGATGATGTCCTGGGTGAAGGCCTGGTACCACGCGTTACCTGCCCGTACGCCACCTTCACGGTTGTAGGCTGCCGCGTAGACTGCGCGGTCGCGGGCATCGATGGCCGACTCATCCTTGAGCAGGTAGCGGAAGAACCAGTCATGTTCTATTTCTGCCCTGCCTTGCAGCATTTTTTCCGGCAACCCCTTCACCTGGTGGAAGGCAAACCACCATAGATAGGCGTGATCCTCATCGAGCTTCGGGCCGAAGGTCCCGTGCTGCGGAAGCATGGGCATGTTCGCCATGTCCTGATCCGGATGTGTTACGTCGAGCATCGTCAGGGTGCTGGTGGCCTTCGGATAATTTGCGGCATAGCTCCACGCCACTTGTGCACCGATGTCATGACCAACGATATGCGCTTTGTCGTAACCGAGCTGGGCCAGGAGTTCACGGATATCCTTGGCCATGTTCTTTTTATCGTAGCCGTCCTCCGGTTTGCCCGAAGCGCCCATTCCACGAATATCGACCGCGATGACTCGGTAGTGTTTAGCCAGTGTCGGCATCACCTTGTGATAAGCCCACCAGGTTTCCGGCCAGCCAGGCATCAGCACCACGGCCTCACCGCTGCCTCCGGTGACGTAGTGCAGTCGGACCCCGTTGACTTCAGCAAACCCGTTCTTGAAGCCAGGCAAGGTCGCAACGAGGGCCGCATCTGAAACATCGCCCTTGTAGGTGATGATGGGCGTGCCTTCGGCATCTGGTTTGGCAGGCTGCGCGAAACTCTGGAGGGGCAGTGCCAGCGCTAGGGACAGGACAGCCAGGCCCAGTTGGCCCTTGAAGGTCTTAGGGGGCATTTCGATACTCCTTGAGTAGGAATCCAAGCGTTGGCATCCAGGGCGGTTCCGATATCTGGGAGGCAGGGAGTCATCCGCAGAACCCCGCAAGGTCTCGGTTCAACCCACCACAACCTTCAGGTGCAGGATGCCTTTGCCGCGAGAAGGACTTGAGCTGTCTGGATACTAGAACCTCACTTTACTTTGGTAAAGTACTTACCTTTTAGTAACCACCTGGATATGCCCCATGAGTTTGAGGGTTAGGCGCAGGCGGGCGCCTACCGTGGTAGCACGTGATCGGGCCAGTGGACGAGGGCTATCAATCTGGCATGGGGGCTGGGGCTGTGTGCCGCCCTGGTCGGGTTTCAACCGGCGGGTCGATATTGCAGGGCTTCAGCCAAGTGAGAACGATCGATATGTTCGGCCTGTTCAAGGTCGGCCAGCGTGCGGGCCACCTTGAGCAGACGGTGAGCGGCGCGCAACGAAAGGTTGAGTCGCTCGCACGCGCCCTCCAGCCATGACTGGTCGGCGGCTTTCAGGTCGCAATGTTTGCGCAGGCCTGGCATATCGAGAAACGCGTTGGCACAACCCTGGCGACGCTGTTGCCGCTCCCGGGTCTGGGCGACCTGGGTGGCGACGCTGGCGCTGGTCTCGCCACTGGGCTGGTGGCTGAGGGTGGTGCTTTCGCGTGCGACGGTCAGGTGCAGGTCGATGCGGTCGAGCAGCGGGCCCGAGAGCTTGTTGCGGTAGCGCTGGATCTGCTCAGGGCTGCACCGGCAGCGGGCTGCCGGGTCGCCCAGGTAGCCGCAGGGGCAGGGGTTCATCGCCGCTACCAGCTGAAAGCGCGCAGGAAAGCGTACCCGGTCCCTGGCCCGTGAAATCACGATCTCGCCAGACTCCAGCGGCTCGCGCAGCACCTCCAGCACACGCCGTTCGAACTCGGGCAGTTCGTCGAGAAACAGCACCCCATGATGGGCCAGGGTGATTTCCCCAGGCTGTGGCCGACTGCCGCCACCGACCAGTGCCGGGCCCGACGCGCTGTGATGAGGGTGGCGAAACGGCCGCTGCGGCCAGCAGTCGATCGGTGCCTTGCCGCTGACCGACTGGATGGCCGCAACCTCCAGCGCCTCGTGCTCGTCCAGCGGTGGCAGCAAGCCCGGCAGGCGGCTGGCAAGCAAGGTCTTGCCAGTGCCGGGTGGCCCGGTGAACAGAAGGTTGTGCGCTCCCGCCGCCGCGACCAGCAGGGCGCGTTTAGCCGCGATCTGCCCCTGTACTTCGCTGAGGTCCGGATAGGGGCGCGCGCGCAGTGTCAGGCCATTGGCGGCATAGGCTGGCAGCGGTGCCTGGCCATTGAGGTGTGCTACCAGCTCCTGCAGATGCCCGACCGCATACACCACCAGCCCACTGGCCAAACTCGCCTCCTCGGCATTCTCCCGCGGCACCACCAGTGCCCGCCCGGCCTCCCGCGCCGCCAGCGCCGCTGGCAGCACGCCCTGCACCGGGCGCAATGCCCCGGATAGCGCCAACTCGCCCAGGCATTCGAAATCGACCAAGGTCGCCACCGGCACCTGGCCGTTGGCGGCGAGGATGCCCAAGGCGATGGCAAGGTCGTAGCGCCCGCCATCCTTGGGCAGGTCGGCGGGAGCGAGACTCTGGGTGATGCGTCGGGCCGGGTATTCGAGGCCGGAATTGACGATGGCACTGCGTACCCGGTCCTTGCTTTCCTTGACCGTGGCCTCGGGGAGGCCGACCAGGGTGAGGTTAGGCAGACCGTTGGCCAAGTGGGTTTCGACGCTGACAGCGGGCGCCAGCACCCCGACCTGGGCGCGGCTGTGGACGAGGGCGAGGGACATGGACACTCCTTGGTCACTGGGGATGCCGCGTCCTGCGGCAGGGGCAAGGATAGCCAGGGGCGTGGGCAGTGGCGGGTGAAGAGTGCGACGAGATTTTGCCAAGGCATGGCGTTTTTTTGTCGAGTGGACACAAGTACGTCAGGCCCACCGTGGCGCAGCAGCGTGAAGAGACTTTTTATGTCATATGGCAAGTAATCACTAATAAAACTTATTTCTCAGCAATTTTAAAAAACATAACCCTGTTTCTGGGTAAACAGAACGCAATCCAGACTAAGCGCTTTCAGCATAAATTGGATCCAATATCAGATATACGCTCACCTCACCCAGCGCCAGCACGATCGCTTACAGGCCAAGGAGAACGCCACCATGATGTTGAAGAACCCTTCCACTAAATACCGCCATTTCAACGTGGTTGATCTGCCGGACCGCACCTGGCCTGGCCAGGTACAGAAAGCCGCACCGGTCTGGTGCAGCGTTGATATGCGCGACGGCAACCAAGCCCTGATAGAACCGATGAACGCCGAGCGCAAGCGCCGCTTCTTCGATCTGCTGGTCAAGGTCGGTTTCAAGGAGATCGAGGTAGGTTTTCCGGCGGCATCGCAGACTGATTTCGATTACGTCCGTGAGCTTATCGAAAGCGGCGCAATCCCCGACGATGTCACTATCCAGGTCATGACTCAGGCGCGTACCCACCTGATCGAGCGCACCTTCGAGGCGCTCAAGGGCGTGCCGCGGGCCATTGTGCATGTCTACAACGCCACGGCCCCTGTGTTCCGCGAAGTCGTGTTCGGTGTCGACCGCGCTGGCTGTATCGACATTGCCACCCAGGCCACCCGTGAGATCAAGGCGTTGATGCAGGCCAATCCGCAAACCCAGTGGACCTACCAGTATTCGCCGGAAACGTTCTGCTTCACCGAGTTGGACTTCGGCCTGGAAATCTGCGACGCGGTCATCGCCGAGTTCCAGCCAACGCCGTGCAACAAGATGATTCTCAATCTGCCCACAACCGTCGAGGTGTCGACGGCCAACGTGTTCGCCGACCAGATCGAATGGTTCTGCAGGCATGTGAGCCAGCGAGACAGCGTGATCATCAGCGTGCACCCACACAATGACCGCGGCACCGGGGTGTCTACTGCCGAGCAGGCGTGCCTGGCGGGTGCCGAACGGGTCGAGGGGACGCTGTTCGGCAATGGCGAGCGCACCGGCAACGTCGATATCCTGACCTTGGCCATGAATCTGTATACCAGCGGCATCAGCCCGGAACTGGACTTCTCGGACATCACCCACGTTCAGCGTGAGGTCGAGTACTGCAACCAATTACCTACCCATCCTCGTCATCCCTATGCCGGTGAGTTGGTGTTCACTGCGTTCTCCGGCTCTCATCAGGACGCGATCAAGAAAGGCTTCGCGCGCCGCCGCGCAAACCCTCACGGTTATTGGGAAATCCCCTACCTGCCGATCGACCCTGCCGACATGGGGCGCAGCTATGAGGCGGTGATCCGGGTCAACAGCCAGTCGGGCAAGGGAGGCGTGGCGTATCTGCTGGAGCAGCAGGGCATCATGCTGCCGCGGCGTCTGCAAATGGAGTTCAGCAGCGTGGTCCAGCGGGTTGCCGATGCCGAAGGCCGGGAAGTGACCAGCGATATGATCCTGTCCTGCTTCACTGAAACCTATCTGCAGCAGGGCAGGCCCTACACCCTGACCCAGCCCATGCTCACCAGTGACCAAGCAAGCACCTACGTGAATGCTCAACTGCTCGTTGACGGTGACAGCCTGCCATTGACCGGGAAGGGCAACGGGCCGCTCGCCGCGCTGGTCAACGCCTTTGCCGCACTTGGCCTGAATTTCGACATCGCCGACTACCACGAGCATGCGGTACGTGATGGCGCCCAGGCCGAGGCGATCGCCTATGTGGAAATTCGCGTCAACAACCAGCTGCTTTTCGGTGTTGGTAAAGACAGCAGCATTCTCCAGGCTTCGCTGCAGGCTTTGATCAGTGCCGTGTGCAGGGCTACTCGCCAGGGCCTGCTCGAGCCCTTGGGCAATACCATCGTCACGGCCTGAGGCGATATCGGCATTGGAAGCCTTGGGAACAGACTGCGGGCATGGTGCGGTGGTGGCCAGCCACGAGGTCCGCATGGAAGGCGATGTATACATGCGGACCTTGCAGCTCAGTTCACGCATTGAACACTGTCAGATCATCCTGGTTTCCGGATTTTGGTCTTCGAACGTGGCAGTTCTTCAGTCAGGCGTGCGCTCCTGCACCTCCACCAGCCCAGCCTCCAACCCCCGCACCATCACGCCCTCGGGCACCGCTGCACCGGTCGTCACCGGAATCTGCTCGACCGCAGCCTGTGGCGTCGCTCGATACACCACGTAGCGTCCCCCCTGCCCATCATCGCGCAATGCGTGCGGGGGAATGGCGATACCCTGTTCGTCACGCTGCAGAATGATCGACAGGCGTGCGCTCATCCCCGCGCGCATGGGGTGCTGCAAGGGCTGTGCTGGCAGGTCGATCGACACCTTCACTGGGTACTGGGCTCCGGCGCCTTGCGTATCAGCCGTCTCGCTCTGGATACCGATGGCGGTCAGGCGACCGCTCAGTTCACCGGAAAAGCCGTCGCCACTGATCTGCACCGGCATGCCTTCGTGCAGTAGGCGCAGGTCGGTCTCTTCCACCCGGCTCAAGGCCTGGAAGCGCTCCTGGCCTATCACGCCGAGCAGCGGTACCCCCTGGGTGACGGCGACACCCGTTTGCAGGGGAACGGATTTTCCGCCCTCCTGAGGGGCCGGGCGAACCACATACCCGGCCAGCGGAGCGAGCAGTTCGCGTCGTGCATACAGCTGCTCGAGGGCCTGATGGCGCGCTTGGGCGTTGGCCAGTTCCATTGCCGCGATGCTGAGCTCCTCGCCGTGGCCGTGCGCAAGTGTTGTAAGCAGATCCTCGTTGGCGGCGGTCAGGTCCTGGCGCTGGGTGTTCACTTGCTGAGCCAGGCTTTCGACCTCCATTCGCGCGACGATGCCGCGCTCGAACAGCGCCTGGGTATCGCGCAGGCTATTCTCGCTGCGGGATAGGTTCTGGTTCGCGGCCGCCACTGCGCGCCGTGCGCGGGCGACTTCCGGGCTGGAGCTCCAACGTTCCAGGCGTTGCGCCTCTCGACGGGCCTTGAGCAGCTCAGCCTGTGCCTGGCGCAATTGCACTTGCAGCTGCGCAGGGTCCAGCGTCACCAGCACCTGGTCTTTCTCGACGTGCTGGCCCTCCTGTACGCGCACGTCGGCGATCAGCCCATCGAAAGGTGCAGCGAGGGTGATGTGGTCCATTGACTGCAGGTGGCCTACCAGGCCCAGGCGATTTTCCAGCAGGCGCGGTGCTACCTGCACCCACTGCGCTTGCGGGGAAGCGCCCGGCTGCTCATCCGCATCGCCGTAGCAGCCCGGCAGATTGGCGAGGGCCAGCACCAGTAGCGCGCGGCCGCCAGTGATCGAGCAAAACCTAGTCATTCAGTGCAATGTCCCAACTGTCCAGCGTGGTGCCCAGGGTCTGGTCCAGTTCGGCCTGGGCGTTCATGTAGCTGATGAGCGCACCCAGGCGCGTATTCTGCGCCGTGCGCAGGTCGTTCTCGAAACTCAGAACCTGGAAGTTGCTCGATCGGCCGACGGTAAGTTTTTCTCGTTCGATCGCTAGTTTGCGTTGCGACAATTCCTGCGCGCGCAGGGCAATCTGGTACTGGCGCCAGCGCACGCCGATGTCACGCACGGCATTGGTCACGTCCCGCTGGAGTTGCTGACGTGCTTCCTGCAACCGGACTTCCTGGGTTTCCACCCCGACACGCGCATGTACTTCAGCCTGACGGGTACTCAGGTCACCGATCGGAATTTCCACTTGAACACCCACATAATTCTCCCAACTGCGCGCGCTGCCGTTGAGGTTGTTGCGTTCACGTACCTGGGCGCCACCACCGACCAGAGAGACGTCCCACAGGCGCTCGTTACGCGCCACCGTCAGGTTGATCGTTGCTTGCTCGCCGGCAATCAGTTCGATGAGGTAGGTCGGTTGCAGGGCCTGAGCCTGTTGAAGGGCCAAGGAGGTGTCGACATCGATCGCGTCTGCCTTGACCGTGTCGCTGGCGACGATGGGGGTATCGAGATCCAGCGCCAGCATCTGCAACAGAGCCAGGCGCGCGGCTTGCTGTTGATTGCGGGCGTCTTCCAGTCCGAGCTCCTGGGTGGCGACTTCGGCTTCGGTCTGGACTATCTCGAAGGCTGCCATGCGACCGGCAGCGATCATTGCCTGGTTCACCTCGAGCAATTGATTGGCCCGCTGCAGCGCGTCGCGGGCAATCTGCAACTGCTCCTGGGTCTGCAGCAGAGTGTGATAACCGATGATGATTCGGGTGATGGTCTGCGCCACGGTGTCTTTCAACGCCAGCCGGTTGACCTGCTCGCCCAGGCGGGCCAGTTGCACCGGTGCCGTGGCGACATCCCTGCCGGCACCGCGCAGCAGCGGCTGGATGACCGTGATGTTGGCGCCGTCATTACGGGTCAGCCCGGCCAGATCGGCCTCGGTGTGACGATAGGTCCAGCCCAGGCTCAGGCGGGTGCCGTAAGGAGTCAGCAGGGTCGTAGTGGGTGTGATATCCCCTTGGCGATAGCGGTCGGCCTGGTTGTGATTGGACAGGTAGTTGCCGCGGATGAGCAGCTTGGGGCTGAAACGATCCTCGGCCACCCGCAGGTCGAACTTCTGAGCAATTCGATCCAGATAGGCGCTGCGGATCCCGCGGTTGTCGCGCAGACCGAGGTAGATCGCGTCGCTTAGGCTCAAATCAATGCGCTGTGCCTTCAGCGAGAGGCTGGAAACGGCTGGCGAAGGTGCGCTCGACCGGGTCGCCTGGGAAGGCGCGAGCGCCAGGCTGGCCAGGGCAGGCCCGGTGCTCATGATCAGCAGTAGCAAGGCCAGGCAGCGCTCAATCATCGCGCAATGCCTGTACCGGTTGCAGGCGGGCGGCAGACAGCGCCGGGCTCAAGCCGAAGAACAGCCCGGTGAGGACTGCGCCTCCGATGCCAAGTGGCAACGACAGGGGGGCGAGGCTGAAGTCGGCCCAGCCAGACAGCAAAGTAAACAGCCACCCCGCGCCCACGCCCAGCACTGCACCGCAAGCTGCGCCGGTCACGGCCAGTACCACCGCTTCGAGGAGAAACAGCCAGGCGATATCTTGCGGGCGGGCGCCTAGTGCCATGCGCACGCCGATCTCGCGGCGGCGTTCGGAGACGTTCATCAGCATCACGTTCATCACCCCGACACCGCCCACCAGCAGGGCAATGCCGCCCAGCCCTGCCAGCAGCCAGGAGAACAGCCGCGACTGCTGGGCGATACCGGCGAGCAACTGCTGGGGAGCCTGGACATCGATCGTGCGACCGGGCAGTGCGGTCTGCAACCGCGCCTGCAGGCGAGGGGCGACGGCAAGTGGGTCGGCACCGTCGGCAGTGCGCGCCAGAACGGTACCCACCTGAGGTGCGCTGACCAGCCGTCGCATACCTTCGAGCGGGATCAGCAAGCTGTCGTCGATCGACAGCGGCAGCAGTGGGTTTTGTCCGATGCCGTGCAATACGCCGATCACCTGGAACACGTAGCCTGCGATCTGTAGCTGTGCGCCAGGCATGACCGGCATGCCCTGTACGGCCAGATCGGCGGCAAGGCGCTCGCCCAGTACCGCATGGGTGCTACGGCTGTCGTAAGGGCTGATGAAACGCCCCTCTATCAATCTCAGGTCGAGTACTTCGGCCAGTTGCGGATCTACCCCGGCTAGCAGCGCGTCGTGTGTTCGTCCGTGCAGACTCACGCGTACCGACGACAGGCTCAGCGGACTGATTGCACGCAGTCCCGGCACGGCTTCGCGCACGGCTTGGGCGTCGAAGGGCTGCGTTGCCTGTGCCGACAAGTGGGCGCCTGCAGGCCATTGCACGTCGGCGACCAGCAGGTCACTGCCCATGCCCTTGAACACCGCCATCGCCTGGCGCTGGGCGTTGTGCCCAATGTTCAGCAGCGCAACCACGGCTGCGCAGCCGACTGCGATACCGAGCAACGCCAGAATGGCCCGGCGTCCCAGGCGCTGGAGGCTATCGAATGGTTCAGAAAGGCGCTGAGCGAGGGATGGGCCGTAGGCTCGCGTGCTAACCATGCACGACCTCGCATATGCAGCCCTCGACAACCTGCAGGCAGCGTTGCAGACGACGGGCAATCCCCAGGTCATGGGTGACGATGATCAGGGTGACGCCCTGCTCACGGTTGAGAGCCAGCAGCAGTTCGATGATGTCTTGTGCAGTCTGGTCATCGAGGTTGCCGGTGGGCTCGTCGGCGAGCAGCAGTTGTGGCTCACCGACGAGGGCGCGGGCAATGGCCACTCGCTGGCGTTGGCCCCCGGAGAGCTCTGCCGGGCGGTGGTGCAGCCGTTCGCCGAGGCCTACCCGCAGCAACTGCTGGCGCGCCGCCGCCCGTGCCGAGTTGCGTGGCTCGCCACGGTAAAGCAGCGGCAAGGCGACATTGTCGAGGGCATCCAGACGCGGCAGCAGGTTGAAGCCCTGAAAAACGAAGCCGATGTGCTGGTTGCGCATCACTGCGCGGGCGCCATCGGTTGCCAGGGTCATGTCGCGGCCTGCCAGGTGGAGGTGTCCTTGGGTGGGCTGGTCGAGCAGACCGATCAGGCTGAGCAAGGTGCTCTTGCCCGAGCCCGAGGCGCCAACGATGGCGCAACTTTGGCCGGCCTCGACCGACAACGAGACATCACGCAGCACGGGCCGCGCGGCGCTATGGGAGCTGTACGCATGCGTCACGCCTTGCAGGCGAATCAGCGTCTGGTTGGGTGACTCAGGCATCCATTGCCCACGATCCTTGGGAATCTGTCCAGGTACCCCACTCAACACGATGGGCACCTGGTCGAATAAATTCAGGTGTCTTGCGTTGCTGTCTTGTCGGTGTATTCAAGGCGTTTTGCCAAGACCAGATCGAGCAGCGATTGCAGTTGATCCTTGCTGTGCGATTGTTCTTTTTCGGCGTACTGGATGAGTTTGTTCAAATCGTGTTCGTAGTTGTCGGGAAGCTGGGCTTCCATGATCGGCGGCAGGCCCTTGTAATAATCCAGGATGCCTTGAAGGGTTTTAGGTGACATGTGCCCGTCGCGGTTGTACTCGTCCATCAACTTCTGCGAAACCGCCCTGGACCAAGCCTCTTCTTGTGCACCGGTCTCCACCAGCGCTGCGCGCCGTTCGTTGACTGTAAATGCACCGCTGTCGTCATGCACGATTAGAGAAAGTTGTTCCATGGACATGCCCGCGAACGGGTTGGAACCTTTGTTGTTCAGGAAGGCGGTTGCCTGACGTGCTTGCTCGAGGCGCTGTGGGGCGTCCGAAGCGGGCGTTTCGGCATCGCGTTCGACCTTGGACTGCTCGAACGCCGGGCTGTGAATAGCGCGGGTTACCTGCTCGGCGATGGCTTTCAGGCCGCTACGGTCAGTGCTGGCGTCGCGCTTTGCCGCCCGTGCTGCTGCGTCGCTGAGCAACTGCGCCAGTGGCGAGATGCTGGCGTTATCCGAATTGCCCGTTTTCTGGGGCGCCGCGACCGAGGCCGTGGCGTCAGGCTTTTCATCTGGCTTGCCAGTGCCTTGAGTTGCGTTGAGGGTTTTTACCTGTGACGCCGGCAGGCTGTTGACACCATCCATGATCGTCTCCGTATCTCTCTGGGCAGCGGGGATGCTGCGTCTACTTTGGACCCGTTCTGCCCCGGATCGCTCCGGGGCAGAACGTTCAGCGACTTACTTGATCGTGAATTCGACGTTCCACGAATAGTTCGACAGGCTGGTCGAGGTGATGGTTGCGGTGCAGCGAGCGCCGCCGCTGGCATCGGCATCCTTGGTCCATTTCGGGATCTTGGTGATGGTGCCACCCAGCCCGCCCGGGGCAATCGTGTTGACGAACGAGGTACGGAACACGCAGGACTTGCCGCCGATGGCGTAGCGCACGAAGGCGGTGGTGATGTCTGGGCTCAGGGGGCCGGTCACGACGAAGGTGAAGGCCTGGTTCGGCAGGATCGAATCCTTGGGCTTGGGCGTTGCGCTGGCGTTGGTCAGGGCTTCGTTGTTGCCGATCATCGAGTACTTGGCTTCGGCAGTGCCCAGATTCTTGACGGTGATCTGCACGGGAGGGCCTGCATGCGCTGCACCGGCAGCGAACAGGGAGGTAACGGCCAGGGCCGCGAAGATCCGTTTCTTGAATTGCATAGCGTATTTTCCATGTGTTGACATTTTCGTATGTCGCACGACGGACAACAGTCCGCCTTGCCCGGTCTGCAGCGTTACGGCAGCTGCATGTCCTTTCCGGTCACTTTGCATCGGTGCCTTCCATGGGTTAGCTCGACTTACGCAAAGTCCAGCTAAATAAATCCTTCCAGTTGAGGCAGTTAACGGCACAGGGAGGGAATACTTTAGTGACGGATTCTTGCGCGGCCTGAGACTTCAGCTCATTGAAGCGTGCTCGTGCAGCATTTGCCTGGGCCTCGATGCCGAGGCGGTATCGAGGCTTGGTCGTGAGGTTTCAGACGCCAGCGTTGCGGCTGACTTCAAGATCATTCAACAACGCCTTGGCCAGGGCGCTGAGGTAGTGCAGGGCGGTGATTGCCGCAGGGTTTGCCTCCCCTGTGAACTGATCGCTCAGATCACGTGTACAGCCCACCAGCACTGAGATTTCTTCGATGGCGCGCTCATAGGGGACACCGGGCTGTACGCGAAACATCTCGAGAAAGGTGGCAACACCTGCGGTGGTGCGACCGGATTGGTTACCGCTCATGTTCATCACTCCTTGACGGGCTCAGGGTCACATCCGGTTCAACGCATGTTCGATCAGCGCGCGAGCCGTTTCGGCGGAGTGCGCGGCGTTCGACAGCATGTGCAGGCCGGGTACACCGGCATAGGTGCGGCAGTGTTCGTCGATGGTTTCGGCGACACCGCGCAACAGCTCGCTGGCGTGGGCCAGGGCGTCGGGAGGGGTCATGTCGGTGTGGATGGAGAAGTAGGGGTTGTTGATGAGCTTGAGGCGGGGTGGGTCGGGGACGAGTTTCTTCATGGTTCAACTCCTGGACGACATCTGGAGCTGCCACCAGAACCCTTCTCACGGATTAGGGTGGCAGCCGTGCACGAGGTGAGAAGTCCGTGGTCCAGGGACACGGCCAGGTCGAAACCTGCTCGCGCACGGCTACCATGACGGGAAGCCATTCCTGAAACACTTGGGCTTCTCACACCCAGTCGCCAATGTGGGCGACCCAGCGAAGTTATCCCTGAGGCATTTCCCTGACAATTAAGAGGCTTCCGCAAAGCGCGTAGGATACTTCCTAAGATGCTTTGATAAATAGTTTATTTAGGAGTTTTGGGATTTTTCGTACATGCGGTTTCTTCAAATCTCTGATGTTTTAAGAAGACGGAGCTTGCTAGTGGCCCTTCTAGGGCTCAACAACTCCTTGGTTGCTAAGCTTTGATCTCGTATTTACCGATTCTACTTTCATGGAATTTAATTTTGTTCTTGACGCGGGCGGTGTTGTTGGGGCCAAATCTTAAACGCGAACGCTACTCGTTCGTGAAAATTAGACTAAGGAAGGTTCATATGAAGAAAATGCTTGGCGTAGCTTCTGTAGTGTTGATGGCATCGCCGGTTACTTTTGCGTCAGTTCCTGTGCCGGCGAGTGCGGATGCCCCTCTGACAACTAAGGAGCAAGAGGTCGATAAGCAGAATTTGATGGTGGCTTCCATTTTTGATCCGAACTGTAGTGATTACACCTATTCAAGCTTGATCTCCCACTGCTATAACTAAGGATGGTGGCCAGAGGCTTATCGCCTCTGGTCCAAATTATATGGATGATTTAGTACTCTACCGCAGTGGTGCTCCCATAGGGATAATCGCACCTTCCATGTTATTTGCTAGAAGTCGGCATGGTATTTTTTTTAACGGTCCTCACGGGATAGGTTTACTGAGAACCGAAGATGAGCCGGGGTTGCAGGATGCGCTTTCCTCCAGTGGTTCACTTGTCCCCGGCACTCCTGAAGAAATCACGAAGATCCAAGCATTACTGGGAGATCCTATTACCAGCCGAACGGCTAGCTATCTTCTTTGTGGCGCTCGGTGTTGCGCGGATGTTATCCAAGATCTCGATGACCTCGCGTGCTCAACGGTGGTGATCGCGGGTTGTGGGGGGATTGGTAGTGCTGTGGCACTGCTGCTAGCAGGTAGTGGCATCAAAAAATTTCGGCTCATAGATCCTGATGTCATAGAGAAAAGTAACCTTAATCGGCAACTGTTCTGGACCTTGCAGGATCTAGGAAGGTTCAAGGCTGAGACATTGGCGAAGGTCTTGAAGGCCCGTTTCGAAGGGCTTGCTCTAGAGGTTCAGAGCGCCGAGACAAGCATCGTTCAGCTGTGCGAATTATGCGCCTCGGATGTAGATGCGTTGGTGGTCACAGCGGACAATCCAGGTACCTTGGCTAGCCAAGCCAGGCGTATCACCGATGAGTGTGGTGTGCCTGTCATTAGTGGAGGGTATATACATGGTTCGATGATTATATTTACCTTCATGCCACATTCTTCTGCCAGTATTAATGATGGTCATGTGGCGTGCCCTATTGATTGGCAGAGGCTTCCGAGTTCTATTATGCCTAGTTATGGTCCGATGAATATGGCGCTGGCGGCGGAGATTTCTGATCGGGTGATTAAATCTATTGCTTATAGGAGTTTTGGGCGTCCGGACACTTCCGTTAGTCAGCGGAAAATGGAAGATTTGTGTAAGGTCATATAGAGGCTCCATCAATGAAGTGTATGTTCTGCGAGATTGTCGCTGGCCGGGAGGCTGCACATGTCATTTGGGAGGGTGAAGGCCATTTGGCTTTTCTTTCTATTTACCCAAATACTCCCGGGTTTACTGTGGTGATCCCAAAGGTACACCATTCAAGCTACGCATTTTCGGTTGCAGATGAAACGCTTTGTGCGCTCACCAAAGCGGCCAAACAGGTTGCACTTATATTGGATCGTTCATTGCCAGAGGTTGGACGAACGGCCATGATTTTTGAGGGCTATGGTGTTGATCATCTTCATGCCAAGCTATTTCCCATGCACGGGACAGGGGAAACGTCTGCGTTCAAGAAGATAAATTCTCGTGTCGATAAGTTTTTTACCCAGTATGAAGGGTATGTTTCGTCACATGATCACCAGCGAGCGGATGACCAGGCGCTGGTCGAGTTGGCAAATCTTATCCGGGGTCACAATCGCTGAAGGCATGTTTTCTGACGTTACCACCCAAAGGGATCAGGAAGGCCCCGCAGAGCGATGCAATTCTAGATCTTTCATAGGTCGATTGTCCTGGGGTCTTGCGTGCAAGCGTGAAGCGGCTTTCGTGCTGTTTCAGGGTTATCTACATTGCCTGGTTGGCGGCCGCTGCGCGCCCGATCGCGGGACGAGCCCGCTCCCACAGGGGATTGGGCTGACCTTTAGGTTTTGAACAAGACAGTTGCTCCCACAGGGGTCTTGTAGTTCCATCGGAACCGGTGCAGTACTTGTGGGAGCGGGCTTGCCCGCGAAGCAGGCACCGCTGTGAATGGCACCTGCTGCGCTGTTGTTCGCGGCGCCTCGAAGAGTCCGCCGTACTAAGCAGGCGTTGCTGGCTTCGGAGCTGGTGCATCATCCAGACAACCGCGCCTCGACCCCAAACAACACTACCAACACCCCACTCAACACCAAGGTCACGATCACAAACAGCACATTGCGCCGCGCCGCCCGGGCCTGGGCGGGTGGCAGGTCGTGGGTGAGCGAGAAACGGGCTCGCTCATCAGGCTTTTCAGGCGTCATGGCAATGCTCCTCGTGCTCGGGGTGTCGTGGTTGCCTGCCGCAGATCACCTGCACACCAGCGCCGCGGGCCCTGGCCAGCAGCTCCTCGGTGTCGTCCCCCCCGGGCAGGGCGAGCAACAACTCGGGGCGGCTGTCGGTGAACATGAACAGGTTGCGCAGGCGTTCGGCCTGCTTGCCGTGCAGCTGCCAGTTGGGCGGGTAGCGCACCAGGTCGGCGCCGTGCTCGCGTGCCCAGCTTTCGATCTCGCCACCAAGGAACTGGCTGCCGCCGTGGATCAACACCCGGATCGACCGCTGGCGCTGGACATCGTCCAGGGCCTGGCGGCAGCGCCGGGTGTCGGCGTAGTTGCGTCCCGCACAGATCAGTACGCGCATGGTCTGCTCTCCCTGCAGGCTTAGAACCACTGTCCGAAGCGGCGGATGTAGAGGGTCTTCATGGTCTGTGCGACCACGCAGTAGCCCAGCAGGGTGGCGACCAGCCAAGGGAAGTATTCCCACGGCAGCGGCACCAGACCGACCATCGCGCCCACCGGCGAGAACGGGATGTAGATGCCCAGTGCCATCACCAGGCCCGTGGCCAGGATCACCGGCAGCGCTGCAGTGCTCTGGAAGAACGGCACTTTGCGCGTGCGCAGCATGTGCACCACCAGGGTTTGCGACAGCAGGCCTTCGATGAACCAGCCAGACTGGAACAGCGCCTGCATCTCGACACTGTTGGCGGCGAACACATACCACATCAGGGCAAAGGTGGTGATGTCGAAGATCGACGAGGTCGGGCCGATCCACAGCATGAAGCGGCCGATGTTGCGGGCATCCCACTTGCGCGGTTCGCTGAGGAATTCCTTGTCCATGCGGTCCCACGGCAGCGACAGCTGGGAGAAGTCGTACATCAGGTTCTGCAGCAGCAGGTGGATCGCCAGCATCGGCAGGAAGGGAATGAACGCACTGGCCACCAGCACCGAGAACACGTTGCCGAAGTTGGAACTGGCGGTCATGCACAGGTACTTCATGATGTTGCCGAAGGTTTCGCGACCTTTGAGCACGCCCTCTTCGAGCACCATCAGGCTTTTTTCCAGCAGGATGATATCGGCCGATTCCTTGGCGATATCGGTGCCGCTGTCTACCGAGATACCGACGTCGGCGTCGCGCAGGGCTGCAGCGTCGTTGATGCCGTCGCCGAGGAAGCCCACGGTGTGACCGTTGGCCTGCAGCGCCTTGAGCACGCGGGATTTCTGCAGCGGGGTGAGCTTGGCGAAGACGGTGCGCTCTTCGACCTGAATCTTCAGGGTGGTGTCGTCCATGCGCTCGATGTCCTGGCCGAGCAGCGGCAGGCCGGGCTCCAGGCCGACTTCACGGCACACCTTGCAGGTGACCACCGGGTTGTCGCCGGTCAGCACCTTGACCCGTACACCCATGTCGCGCAGGGCGGCAATGGCTGGGCCGGCGGTTTCCTTGGGCGGGTCGAGGAAGGTCAGGAAGCCCTGGATCACCAGGTCGCGCTCGTCGTCGGTGTGGTACTGCGCCTTGCCTTCGCTTGCCGGAATGTCGCGGGTAGCGACCACCAGTACGCGGAAGCCGTCGCGGTTGAAGGCATCGGCGCTGGCCAGCAGGCGCTGGCGGCGACGCTCATCGAGGGCCACGACGCTGTCGCCTTCCTGCACATGGGTGGCGATGGCGAGCATTTCCTCGACGGCGCCCTTGCTCACCATCAGGTGATCGCCCAGGGCGTTCTTCACCACCACCGACAGGCGACGGCGAATGAAGTCGAACGGCAACTCGTCGACCTTGGCGTAGGCGTAGGGCGCCTGGAATTCACGCTCCTGACCTGCGAAGTGCAGCACGGCCTGGTCCATCAGGTTGCGCACGCCGCTCTGGTGGTGGCTGTTGAGCCAGGCCAGTTCCAGCACGCGTTTGTCGCGCTCACCGTCGATGCGCACATGGTGCTCGAGGATGATCCGGTCCTGGGTGAGGGTGCCGGTCTTGTCGGTGCACAGTACATCCATCGAACCGAGGTTCTGGATGGCGTTCAGGCGCTTGACCACCACTTTGCGCCGGGCCATGGCCACGGCGCCCTTGGCCAGGTTGGCGCTGACGATCATCGGCAGCATTTCCGGGGTCAGGCCCACGGCCACGGCGAGGGCGAAGAGGAAGGCATCGCCCCAGTCGCCCTTGACCAGGCCGTTGATCATGAACACCACCGGTACCATCACCAGCATGAAGCGGATCAGCAGGCTGCTGACGCTGTTCACGCCGCGGTCGAAGGCGGTCTGGCTGCGCGAGCCGGCGATGGCTTTGGCCAGGGAGCCGAAGTAGGTGCGCCGGCCGGTGGCGACCACCACGGCGCGGGCGCGGCCGCTGACCACGTTGGTGCCCATGAAGCAGATGTTCGGCAACTCGAGCAGGTTGTCCTGGTTGCCGCTGTCATCGGTGGCGGACTTCTGCGCGACATTGCCCAGGGTGTCGTACTTCTCGACCGGCAGTGCCTCGCCGGTGAGCACCGCCTGGCTGATGAACAGGTCGCGTGATTCGAGCAGGCGGATGTCGGCGGGAATCATGTCGCCCGCCGAAAGCTGCACGATGTCGCCGGCCACCAGTTCGTCCATGGGCACTTCGCGCAGGCGCGGCGGCTGGCCGAACTGTTCGCGGCGCAGCACGGTGGCGGTGGTGCGCACCATCGCCTTGAGGGTGTCGGCGGCCTTGTTCGAGCGGTACTCCTGCCAGAAGCGCAGCAGGCTGCTGAGGCTGACCATGGTCATGATGATGATGACCTTGGTCAGGTCGGCGTCGTCCGCTTCACCTGCGCTGATCGGCATCCAGTAGTCGGTGACGAAACTGATCCCGGCCAGGGTCAGCAGGACGTAGATGAAGGGGTTGTGCAGGGCCTTGAGCAGTTGCACCAGGGCGTGGGGTTGCTGGTCGTGGGCGACCTGGTTGGCGCCGTCGCGCTGCAGGCGCTTGGCGGCTTCGTGTTCGGTCAGGCCATGCTCGCTGGCATCGAGGTTGGCGAGGGTGACGGACAGGCCATTGCGCGCTTCACGGGCGGCGCGGGTGGACAGGCGGGTTTCGCGTTCGGCCTTGGCCGGTGCGGTGTTGCGGTGTTTGACGGTCATGTTGCTGTGCTCCTGCCGCTGCGGCGGCACGACACACAGACGTTTCACTCAGGGGGTGAACGTAGGCATGTCGGGTCGCAGAAAAATGCTTGGTTTCCGACAGTTGTCTGTCCGCTGCCGAGAGTCGGAAGTTGTTTCGGCAGCGAACTTTCTACTCGCGCAGTCCATGTTTGTATTCCTCGTTGATAAATAATGGGCAATAACGGTCCGGCGAACTTTCAATGTTGAAAGTTCGATCAAAAGTTACTGTTCAATATCAGTTGTTCAGTGGAGCGTGTGGGGTCTCAGGCGAGCGCAAACGCGTGCCAGCGGCCCCCGTCTACCTGGAGGGTCCTGGCTGTCGTCATGGTGCCACTGCAGGCGCAACTGGAGTTTCCCGTGGCAGGGGTGTGCCTGCCATACGGCACGCAACTGCGGGCCGCGCACGGCGGCCGAGGGCTGGGCTGGAGCGCACGGGCCACGGGGCGGCCAGGCGCGGGCCTGCAAACGCGCCAGGCAGGCGTGCAGGCGATGTGAAACGAATGACGTGAGGTTCATGAGCTTGCCTCCAACCGGCGGACACCGGCTGTGGCAAGTCACGGCGGAGCATCAGGCTCTGGCGCGGCTTGCCCGACCAGGGTGTCGGGACCGGTGTTCCGGTTCAAGTGCCTGACCGGGCCGTACGGCGGTGGTCAGGCAGCGACTAGATACTGTGTCCATTGAATTCTTCAGTGAATGGAAAAAAGGCCCCTTCTCTCAGGGCGAGCGAACTTTATTCAAGGGTAGTATCGAAGTCAACCGGGGAGGTGAACTTTAAATAAGTTTCATCTTGCTTGAGGGCTCCCTGTTGTTTGTAGGAAGCGTTTGAAGTTTCCGGCCGGCCTCTGCGCGGAGGCCGGCCGGATATCACTGAGGGTGGCTAGTCCTGGGCGGGTGGCGCCATGCGCGCTTCCAGCTCGGCCACTTGCTTCTCCAGGGCTTCGAGGCGCGCGCGGGTGCGCGCCAGGACCACCATCTGGCTGTCGAATTCTTCCCGGCTGACCAGGTCCAGCTTGCTGAACGCGCTCTGCATCAGGATCTTGAACTGGCTTTCGAGTTCGGCGCGCGGCTGCGCGGTGTCGCCGCTGAACAGGCGCGAGGCTTGGTCGCTCAGGGCGTCGAGAAGGGCTTTGGGCGCGAGCATGGGTCAGGCTGTTCCGTGGCGTGTGAAAGGTGGGCAGTGTAGCACGGCGCATTTCGACGGTCGGGCGCACACTTTTTGAGCAGCTGCTGGCGGCTCGATGCACCAGAATCGTGCAGCTTTCAGCGTACTGGCCATGGGCTAATCCCGAGCATTGTGCGCAACTACTTGTTTTCTGGCCCTTTGCCGGATCTGGCAAGGTTTCTGCAAAGGCCTCTGTGCGCCATGCACTGATGCAGTCCCTTGTGATCGGGCAGTGTGCAGGCGGAGCCGCAAGGCTCCCTCTCCACCGGCCGAAACGTGTGTCGGTGGGGGAATGGAGCCGACGACGCGTTACAAAGCCAGGCGCTGCGCTTAGACTTGAGACGGGTTTGTTTTCCTGGGGCAAGTCCACCAAATCGGGAGAAGAGTTTCATGAAGCTAGTCACTGCCATCATCAAGCCGTTCAAGCTGGACGACGTGCGCGAGTCGCTGTCGGAAATCGGCGTGCAAGGCATCACCGTGACCGAAGTCAAGGGCTTCGGCCGGCAGAAAGGCCACACCGAGCTTTACCGTGGCGCCGAATACGTGGTCGATTTCCTGCCCAAGGTCAAGATCGATGTCGCCATCGATGACAAGGACCTGGACCGGGTGATCGAAGCCATCACCAAGGCGGCCAACACCGGCAAGATCGGCGACGGCAAGATCTTCGTGGTGAATCTGGAGCAGGCGATCCGCATCCGTACCGGCGAAACCGATACCGACGCGATCTAAGCGACACAACAAGCCTCACCAAACCCAAACGCCCCAGGAGAAAACAAATGACTCTGCGCAAGATCGCAGGGCTAGGAGCCCTATTGTCCCTCGTAATGCCTGGCCTGGCCCTGGCAGAGGAAGCAGCCGCCCCGGTACTGAACTCCGGCGACACCGCCTGGATGCTCACGGCCACGGCGCTGGTACTGTTCATGACCATCCCGGGCCTGGCCCTGTTCTACGGTGGCATGGTGCGCTCCAAGAACCTGCTGTCGGTGATGATGCAATGCTTCGCCATCACCGGTCTGATCAGCATCCTGTGGGTCATCTACGGCTACAGCATCGCCTTCGATACCACCGGTATGGAAAAGGGCGTGCTCAACTTCAACTCGTTCATCGGCGGCTTCTCCAAAGCCTTCCTCGCCGGTGTGACGCCGTCTGGCCTGACCTCGGCCACCGCGCTGTTCCCTGAGGCGGTGTTCATCACCTTCCAGATGACCTTCGCCATCATCACCCCGGCACTGATCGTCGGTGCCTTTGCCGAACGCATGAAGTTCTCCGCCATGCTGGTGTTCATGGGCGTGTGGTTCACCCTGGTCTATGCGCCGATCGCGCACATGGTCTGGAGCGGTGACGGCGCACTGATGTGGGACTGGGGCGTACTGGACTTCGCGGGCGGCACCGTGGTGCACATCAACGCCGGTATCGCAGGCCTGGTGGCGTGCCTGGTACTGGGCAAGCGCAAAGGCTACCCGACCACGCCGATGGCTCCGCACAACCTCGGCTACACCCTGGTCGGCGCTGCCATGCTGTGGATCGGCTGGTTCGGCTTCAACGCAGGTTCCGCTGCAGCGGCCAACGGCACTGCCGGCATGGCCATGCTGGTGACCCAGATCGCCACCGCCGCCGCCGCGCTGGGCTGGATGTTCGCCGAGTGGATCGGCCACGGCAAACCTAGTGCCCTGGGCATCGCTTCGGGTGTGGTCGCCGGCCTGGTCGCCATCACTCCGGCTGCCGGCACCGTCGGCCCGATGGGCGCCCTGGTAATCGGCCTGGCGTCGGGTGTGATCTGCTACTTCTGCGCCACCAGCCTCAAGCGCAAGCTGGGTTACGACGACTCGCTGGATGCCTTCGGTGTGCATGGTATCGGCGGTATCGTCGGCGCGATTCTCACCGGTGTGTTCGCAGCACCGGCCCTGGGCGGCTTCGGCGCGGTCACCGATATCGGTGCGCAGGTCTGGGTCCAGGCCAAGGGCGTGATCTTCACCGTGGCCTACACCGCCATCGTCACCTACGTGATCCTCAAGGTGCTGGACGTGGTAATGGGCCTGCGGGTCAACGAAGAAGAAGAGTCGGTCGGCCTCGACCTGGCTCAGCACAACGAGCGCGGCTACAACCTGTAACCGCCCTGCAGTAAAAAACTTGCCCGGCTTGTCCGGGCATTTTTTTGCCTGATTTTTACCGTTTCGCCGGTAGGCAAACGGTTTATCCGGCACGTTCGTGACGCAGGCAGAAAACTTACAGAAAAGCGGGTACTGATGGAGCTTTGTTTTTTCTCCCGGCGCGCTAGAATGCGCGCCGGAAGGGTGTTTGCAGTGCCTTCCACACACTTCGCCACGCTTTGCTAGGCTTGCCAATAGCGCAAGGCCAGCAGCGGTGGCTCAAGGATTTCGTCAGATCCCGCCAGGAGCTGGGATCTGCTGGGTGAAACGCCCTCACCAGGGGCCGTACATCCAAGGCAGTGGCCAACCCACGGCCAGTTGAATTTTCACTGGTGGCTGCCGGTCTACGGCATCACTGGTCTATAACTAACCTGCTTTTCGCAAGTCATGAGGTAGAACATGAGCGACGACGATCTGGAAAATGATGACCTCGAAGTAGGCGACGAAGACGAGGGTGATGAGGCCCTTGAAGCGGCATCCGACGACGGCGCGGAAGACGCCGGCGACGACGACAGCAGCCCTGCACCTGCCGCCAAAGGCAAGTCCAAGGCGGCGGTCTCGGTAGACGAGATGCCGAGCATGGAAGCCAAGCAGAAGGAACGCGATGCGCTGGCGCGCGCCATGGAAGAGTTCCTGGCGCGCGGTGGCAAGGTCCAGGAAGTCGAGGCCAACGTGGTCGCCGATCCGCCCAAGAAGCCGGACAACAAGTACGGCAGCCGCCCTATCTGAGTGGCTGGATACAAAAAAAGCCCGCGGTCGCTGCGGGCTTTTTTGTGGGTGGAATTTGGGTGTTCGTGCGGGCTTGCCCCGCGATAGGGCCGTCAGCGCCAGCGTGCCAGCACCTCGGGCAACTGCGACAGGCGCTGGATCTCGGCATCGGGCGCCTGCTCGCCGGCCCAGGCCTTGCCCTGGGGGTTGAACCAGACTGCGCGTAAGCCGGCGCGTTGGGCCCCGGCGATGTCGTCACCCGGATGATCGCCGACATGCACTGCGGCACTTGCCTCCACTTCACCGCGCTTGAGGGCTTCGCGGAAGGGCGCAGGGTCGGGCTTGCCGATCCCCAGGTCCTCGGCGCACAGGGCGAAGCGGAAGTAGTCCGAAATCCCCAGCCGCCGCACATCGGCATTGCCGTTGGTCACGACGCCCAGCACATAGTGATGGCGCAGGATTTCCAGCACCGGCTGCACTTCGGGAAACACCTCGACCTGATGCCGGGCATGCAGGAACACCTCGAAGGCTTCATTGGCGAGCGTCTGGGCGTGTTGCTCGCTGTAGCCGACCTCGGACAGTGCGTGGAACAGCACGCGCCGGCGCAGGGCGCTGATGCGGTGCTTGAGGCCCGGTTCGGCCTGCACCAGGCGTTCGCGGATGGCATACAGGTGCTCGACCGGCACACCGCCCAGGGTTGGGGCATTGGCGGCAAGCCAGTCGCGCAGGACGGTTTCGGCACTGGTGATCACCGGTGCGGTATCCCACAGGGTGTCGTCCAGGTCGAAGGTGATCAGCTTGATACTCATGAGTCGCTGCCTTTGCTGCGTTTGGCTCGGGGATGGGCGCTGTCGTAGACGGCGGCCAGGTGCTGGAAGTCCAGGTGGGTATAGATCTGCGTGGTGCTGATGTCGGCGTGACCGAGCATCTCCTGTACCGCGCGCAGGTCCTGGGACGATTCGAGCAGGTGGCTGGCGAAGGAGTGGCGGAGCATGTGCGGGTGCAGGTGCTGGCCCAGTTCGCGTTCTCCGGCGACCTTGACCCGCAACTGGATGGCCCGTGGTCCCAGGCGCTTGCCTTGGCGGGTGACGAACATCGCACCGTCGCGTGGCGCGCTGATCCCGCGCAGTTTCAGCCACGCCTGCAGCGCTTCGCGCGCCTTGCGCCCGACCGGCAGGACGCGGGACTTGCCACCCTTGCCCTGCACCTGGACCAGTCCGCCGGCCAGGTCCAGTTGTTCGAGGTCGAGGTTGGTCAGTTCCGACAGGCGCAGGCCCGAGGAGTAGAACAGTTCGAGAATGGCCTGGTCGCGACGGGCGATGAAGTCGTCGTCGACGCCGCCGTCGAGCAGTTGCAGGGCGCGGTCGGTGTCGAGGGTCTTGGGCAGGCGACGCTCACCCTTGGGCGGGGTCAGGCCGTTGGCCGGATCGTGCTGGCACAGCCCCTCACGGTTGAGGTAGCGATACAGGCCGCGCACCGCCGAGAGCAGGCGCGCCAGGCTGCGCGATGACTGGCCGTGGTGGTGCAGGCGTGCGATCAACTGGCGCAGTTGCTGGATCTGCAGGGCCTGCCAGCTGGCGATGCCCTGGGTGTTGCAGAATTCGACCACTTTCTCCAGGTCGCGGCGGTAGGCCAGCTGGGTGTGCTCGGACACCTGGCGCTCGTTGCGCAGGTGCGCGCAATAAGCTTCCAGCTGGCGTTCCATCAGCGTACCGAGCGCAGCGTCTGGGTGAAGCGCGGAACCACGCGACCGAGGACTTCGGCGATGTAGGTGAGGAACAGGGTGCCGACGCTGCTCTTGTAGTGCTGCGGGTCGCGGCTGCCAATGGCCAGCACGCCGTGCAAGCCCTGATGCTCCAGCGAGGCGACGGCACTGGATCCGACGTCCTTGCGCTGGTCTTCGCCGAACAGGAATGCCAGCTCATGCTCGCGCAGGTTGCCGCTGACCGTCTTGCCACTGCCCAGCAGGCCACCGATGGCTTGTTGCGCCTCGGCACTGCTGACCCAGCGGCCGACCGGCGCGGCGTTCTCACCGAACAGGATCAGGCTGACGAAGGGCACCTGGAACTCCTGGCGCAAGCTGTCTTCGACCGCCATTACCACTTCCTCCAGGCTGCTGGCGTCGAGCAGGTCGAGGATGAGGCGGCGGGTCTTGTCGAACAGCCGGTCGTTGTCGCGGGCCACATCCATCAATTGCGACAGGCGATGGCGCATCTCGATGTTGCGGTCACGCAGCAGCTTGAGCTGACGTTCCACCAGCGACACGCTGTCGCCGCGCTGGTGGGGGATGCGCTGCTCGATGAGCAGTTCGTCATGTTCGGAGAAGAAGGTTGGGTGGGCACGCAGGTAGGCGACCACCGCCTCGGCGTCGAGGTCGGCGGCTTGCTTGGGTACAACCTGTGGCTGATCGGTCATGGCGGATACTCGCTTAGAGACGAACCTGTCCTTCGTAGACGCGTACGGCTGGGCCGGTCATCAATACCGGTTTGCCGGGGCCAGCCCATTCGATGCTCAGGCGCCCGCCCGGCAGGTCGATGGACACGGGAGAGTCCATCCAGCCCTGGGCGATGGCTGCCACGGCGGCGGCGCAGGCGCCGGTACCGCAGGCCTGTGTTTCGCCGGCACCGCGCTCCCAGACCCGCAGGTTGGCACGGTGGCGGTCGACGACCTGGATGAAGCCGGCGTTGACCCGCTGCGGGAAGCGCGGGTGGTGCTCGATCTTAGGGCCCAGCTCATGCACGGGGGCACTGCGCACGTCATCTACGCGCAGCACCGAATGCGGGTTGCCCATGGACACGGCGGCGATCGAGTGGACCTGGCCATCGACTTCCAGTGGATAGCTCAGCGCCTGCTGGTCGGCAACGAAGGGGATATCTGCCGGGACGAAGCGCGGCGGGCCCATGTCGACACAGACCTGGCCGTCGTTCTGCACATCAAGCTCGATGACACCGCCTTTGGTTTCGACGCGGATACGTTTCTTGGCGGTCAGGCGCTTGTCCAGCACGAAACGGGCAAAGCAGCGCGCGCCGTTGCCGCACTGTTCGACTTCGGAGCCATCGGCATTGAAGATCCGGTAGCGGAAATCCACTTCCGGATTGCTCGGTGCCTCGACGATCAGCAGCTGGTCGAAGCCGATGCCGGTGTGGCGATCACCCCACTGCTTGGCATGCTTGGGCTGGATGTGCGCGTGCTGGCTGACCAGGTCCAGGACCATGAAGTCGTTGCCCAGCCCGTGCATCTTGGTGAAACGCAGCAGCATGGGTTCACTCCGGCAGCAGGCTTTCGCCGGCGAACAGTTCGGCAATGGTCTCGCGGCGGCGGACTTCGAAGGCCTGGTCGCCATCGACCAGGATTTCGGCGCAACGGCCACGGGTGTTGTAGTTCGAGCTCATGACGAAACCATAGGCGCCCGCGGACTGCACGGCCAGCAGGTCGCCTTCGGCCAGGTTCAGCTGGCGGTCCTTGGCGAGGAAGTCACCGGTTTCGCAGATCGGGCCGACCAGGTCGTAGGCACGGCCTTCGCCTTCACGTGGCTTGACCGCGCTGACGCCCATCCAGGCCTGGTACAGCGCCGGACGGATCAGGTCGTTCATCGCCGCATCGATGATGGCGAAGTCCTTGTGCTCGGTGTGCTTGAGGTATTCGACGCGGGTCAGCAGTACGCCGCCGTTGGCGACGATGTAGCGGCCCGGCTCGAACACCAGGGCCAGGTCGCGTGCGCCGACGCGTTCTCGGATGGCCTTGATGTAGTCGGCCACCAACGGTGGTTGTTCGTCGCGATAGCGCACGCCGACGCCGCCGCCCAGGTCGAGGTGACGCAGGTGAATACCGCAGTCGGCAAGGCGGTCGACCAGGTCGAGCAGGCGGTCGAGGGCGTCAAGGAACGGGTCAACGGTGGTCAGTTGCGAGCCGATGTGGCAGTCGACGCCGACCACGTCCAGGTTGGGCAACTGTGCAGCGCGCACGTAGATGGCTTCGGCATCGGCGATGGCGATGCCGAACTTGTTCTCTTTGAGGCCGGTGGAGATGTACGGATGGGTGCCGGCATCGACGTCCGGGTTGACCCGCAGCGAGACCGGGGCGATCTTGCCCATCTCGGCGGCCACCACTTGCAGGCGCTCGAGTTCGTCGGTGGATTCGACGTTGAAGCAGTGCACGCCGACTTCCAGCGCGCGGCGCATGTCTTCACGGGTCTTGCCGACGCCGGAGAACACCACGCGGTCGGCCCGGCCGCCGGCTGCCAGCACACGCTCCAGTTCGCCACCGGAAACGATGTCGAAGCCCGCGCCAAGGCGCGCAAGCAGGTTCAGCACGCCGAGGTTGGAGTTGGCCTTGACCGCGAAGCACACCAGGTGCTCGACCCCTTGCAGGGCGTCGGTGTAGCTACGGTACTGGGCCTCGATGTGGGCGCGCGAGTAGACGTAGGTGGGGGTGCCGAAACGTTCGGCGATGGCCGACAGGGCCACGCCTTCCGCGAACAGTTCACCGTCGCGGTAGTTGAATGCGTCCATTGGATTTCCTTACTGCTCTGGCGACTGCTCGGGCAGCGATTCTTCGTCTTGCGGGGCGGCCTTGGCCGGCTGCGCGTGCTGGTGCGACGACTTGCGTGCGCTCTTGCCGTCCTTGCCGTCTTCAGGCAGGTACAGGGGGCCTTTCTGACCGCAGGCCGAAACGAGGCAGGCTACAGCGACCAGCGCCGCAATGGAGGAAATCAGGCGCTTCATGGGTGAAATCCTTTGAAATAAGCAGTATTGCGCCCGAGTATACCGAGCGACCGGCGGATTGCCTATGCAAGGGCCGGTCCGTCGGGCGGGCCAGGCTTGCTCGTTGTGAGGGTTGGGCTCGGTGCTGCCGGTCGCTAGTCTTTGCAATCAGCGCCCAGCGGTCGTATCGTGCCCGGCTTGCGTGTGTGCAGCCATTTTCGAGGTTCCTGCAATGAGTTTGAGCGAAGCGCGTTTCCACGACCTGGTCGACGCGACCCAACAGGCCCTGGAGGATCTGTTCGATGAGACCGACCTGGACCTGGACATGGAAAACTCCGCCGGTGTCCTGACGATCAAGTTCGACAACGGCAGCCAACTGATCTTCAGCCGCCAGGAGCCGCTGCGTCAGCTGTGGCTGGCCGACCGCTCGGGCGGTTTCCACTTCGACTATGACGAAGAGAGCGGCAAGTGGGTCTGCGAGAAGAGCGAAGAACTGCTCGGTGAGATGCTTGAGCGCATCGTCTGGGAGCGAGTCGGCGAGAAGCTGGACTTCGACGAGATCTGAGATGAGCGAGCAACCCCGGCCGCCCAAGCCGCTCTACAGCAACGTCAGCCCGGCCGTGCCTTCGCCGTGCATCAGCGTCTGCAGACTCGACGAGCGTCGGGTCTGCACCGGATGCATGCGGCATGTGGAGCATATCCGTGAATGGCGTTCGGCCGATGACGAACGGCGGCGGCAGATCTGCCGCGAGGCCGACGCGCTCAGGGCTTCGACGCCACAGGCTTGAGTATTTGCCCGGCTGTGGTAGTGTCAATCCGGTACTGGCCGCGCCAGAAGCATTCTCAAACCCCGCCCTTGGGCGGGGTTTTGCTTTATCTACAGCTTGAAATACTTCGTTGAAAGGAGTCTGACTGGACCATGAGCACCAAGCCTTCCCTCATCCTCACCCGACTGGACGTGCAGCGTCTTGAGCGTCTGCTCGACAGCCTCGACGAAAGCACGCCGGGTGTGCTCGCCCTGCAGGACGAGCTGGACCGCGCCGAACAGGTGGTCGGCCACGAGGAGGTCCCGGCGGGCGTGGTGACCATGAACTCGCGCGTGCACTGCCGCGAGGAAGCCACCGGCAAGGATTATCACCTGACCCTGGTCTACCCGAAGGACGCAGGCGTGGAAGGCAACGTCTCGATCCTGGCGCCGATCGGCTGTGCGCTGCTGGGGTTGTCGGTGGGCGACCAGATCGACTGGCCGGCGCCGGGTGGCAAGACGCTCAAGCTCAAGCTGCTCGAGGTGGAATACCAGCCTGAAGCGGCGGGTGATTTCGACCTCTGAACGGCATCACCTACAAACCAGCTTGTAGCTGCTCCAGCCCATCATTGAGCGACTGCTCCAGTTCGCGCTTGTAGCGCAGGAACAGCACCGTCGAGCCCTGTTCGTCCTCAAGCAGCTCGGACAGATCCAGGTCGGTGATGTAGCAGCGGTAGTTCCCGGCGCTGCGGCGCTGGCGCAGAATCTGCCGGGCGACCACGGCATACAGCTGGTCGCCGTGATCGAGCTGGGAAAACTCCTGCTGGTCGCAATACAGCGTGACATGCACGTCATCCCCCGCGCCTGCCTGGAGAATCGCCTGCACTTCGTAGTACGGCTGGCCGCCCGCGACCTGTGGCGCGGGCCGAGGCTCCAGGGCACGGCATTTGCCTGGGCCGTTGGGCAGTAGCTGGTAGTAGAGGATGTCCAGCGCGGCCTGTTGCAGGCTGTCGAGCGGCAGTTGGGCATCGCGGCGTACCACGACCGACTGCAGAAAGCGTTGCAGGGGCAGCAGCAGGTGGCTTTCGTCCTGCAGTGGCAGCCGCTGCTGCCAGAGTGCGTTGTACTCGTCGAGTACGTAGAGTTCGGCCCAGCCTTCGTGCAGGCGATAGAACACTTGGATGCAACCCGGCTGGCCCTGCTCCAGCACCAGCGGCAAGTCGTGGTCCTGCAGGGCGTTGGCGTCGAGGTACAGCGGACTGTACTGGCTGCGCTCCTCGCCGAGGTGGGCGAGCACGGCATCCTGGTCGTCCAGGGTAGTCAGGCTGACCTGGCCGGGCACCAGGTCCAGCACATGGGTGTGCTGCGCCACCTGCAGCAGGTAGCGGTGGTTCAGGCCCTGATCCAGCAGCGACTGCACGGTCTCGAAGATGTCCTCGACGCGCTGGGCGATCGCTTGCGCGCGGTTGTGGCAGAAACAGCGCACCCGTAACCGCGGACGCTGCGTGCGTGGGCCTTGGCTGTTGAGAAAATCACGCAAGCAGCGCATCAGCGCGTGCTCGCCGTCGTAGCGCTGCACCAGCACTTCGTTCCAGCTGTTCAGAGTGATCTGGTCGAAGGTCAGCACCAGATTTTCGCGCACCCCGGCATAGCTCAGCGAGTCAGTGCGCTCGGTGGTCATCAGGATGTTCAGGTCGCGGTGATGACGCAGCGGGTCGATGCCGACGTTGACCAGCAACAGGATTTCGTCGGCCACGCTTGGTTGCAGCAGGCGGATTTCGCTGACGGTATCCAGCGGTAGCGCGATGGTCTGCTGCAGGCTGCCAAGCAGGTTGAACAGCTCGAATTCGCTCAGATCGCTGACACCAGGGTGCAGAGCCAGGCGGGTGCTGCTGTCGATGACGCCGTTGCGGTGCGCCCAGGTCAGCAGTTCGAGCAGTTCGCGGCAGCGTTTGATCGGGCTGAAATGTTCCCACTCGTGCACGCCCAGATTGCCGTTGTACAGGCCCCAGTGGTGGGTGCCCGGCTCCTTGCGGTTGGGCGACTGGACGAGGGTGAGCGTGTCTTCGGCGACGTCCGGGGCGATGCCCGGGTTGATGACCTCGATCTTGCCGGCGCGGCGCTCGAAGGCTGCGTACAGGCGCCGACCCAGTACGTTGAGGTCGCGTTGATCAGCGCGGCTGCTGGCGTTCTGGTCGCGGGCGAACTGGCTGAGGAAGCGGTAGCTGTAGTTCAGCTCGGCAACCAGCTCGCGACGCTCGACCGCCACCTGGCGGACCTTCCACTGGCTGCGGCTGTCGAGCAGGGCCAGTTGGCGCTCGTCCCAGCCCCACTCCTCGGTCAGGCGCTCCAGGAGCTGGCGCTGCCAGCCGGTGCTGCGTGTGCGAGCCAGGGCGCTGAGCTTCTTGTTGACCTTCAGGTAGAGGCTGCGTCGCACCAGCTCCAGGCGCGCGTGCTCGCCGCGGCGCTGCAGGTACTGCTCGATCCGCCGGTAGACCATGACATAAGGGTCCAGCTCGTCGAGGTCCAGGCGGTTGGCGAACACTGCACGTTTGTAGTCCAGGCTCAGGCAGCGCACTTCGGGGTGCTCGCTGGCGTAGACCTCGGTCAGCAGCAGCTTGAGCAGCGATTTGTAGGGCGAGTCGATGCCCTTGAACAGTTGCCACAGCCCGGCGCCGACGAACTCACCCGGCGGGATGTGCGCGAGGTGGCCGAGGTCGAGGTCGTCCTGGGCGCGAATGAAGCGCTTGGACAGCAGCGTCCGGGTGTAAGCCTGGTAGTTGTGCTCTTCGTAGACCGGCACCAGCCACCACAGCGGCGTGCGTCCGGCCAGCCAGATCGCCGTGCGATAGAACTCGTCGAGCAGCAGGTAATGCTGGGTGGTGCCGCAGTCGTCCGAACTGAGCTGGCTGTCGCGTTCGCCCTGGACAAAGCCCTGGGGCTCGATCAGGAAGAAATGCGCCTCGGCGCCTTGGGTAGCGGCCCAGGCCTCGAGCAACTGGCATTTGCGCCGCAGCTCGGCCAGGGCGCCCTCGCCAATCCCCGGCGCATGGCAGACCCACAGGTCCATGTCGCTTTGCTCGGCCTGGGCCAGGGTGCCCAGACTGCCCATGAGGAACAGCCCGTGAATCGGCCGTGGCGGGTTGCCGTGGCGGGGCTTGTAGGTGAAGGAGCGGGTCAGGCGCTGGGCCTCGGCCAACAGATCGGCATCCGGTTCGAAGCCCGAGACGCCCGCTGGCGTGCTGCCCGACACATAGCCCGGCAGCAGCGGATGATTGACGTGGAAGAACAGCGGCAGCAGCGTCAGTACCTGCTGCTGGCGGCTGGACAGTCCTTCCATGGCCCGCTCGAGACGCCCCTGGTTCAGCTGGAGAAAGCGCCCACGCAGGGTCGACAGCACCTTGCGGTCGATACCTTCGTGCAGATCGGGGCGAATTTCATGGGGGTGGTTCATGACGCACTCAGGCAGACCGGGGGAGCACCGGCGAGTTTAGCCTGAGTGGCGAGGGTGGATAAGAGGGTGAGTGGCATTTTGACGCCATTTTTCCAGCGTCTGAGAAAGTGCGGTGTCTTTATGGGCCTCATCGCGGGACAAGCCCGCTCCCACAGATCCAACCAGACCCTTGAAAACGGTGCTGCACCTGTGGGAGCGGGCTTGTCCCGCGATGAGGCCGGCGCAGTTATGCAGGCTGTGGGTTTTTCAGGACATTCAGCAGCAACTGCACGCTCTCCACCGCATCGTGTCCCAGGCTGGTCAGGTAACCGCCGTCTGGCTGATCGGTCAGTTGCTTGTCATGCAGGCGTTTGGCCGCAGCGACCAGGGCTGGCGAGGCATTGGCGTGAATCTTGATCCCTTCCTGGCTGCTGTCGAGGTTGAACAGCGCAAGGACTTCCAGTTCGGCGACCAATTCGGGGGTAAAGGACATGGGGCGACTCCTGACTTCTCAGACGAGGATGGAAGTCAGGAGTGTAGTCAGGCTTCGTCGTCGTCGCCTTGATTTGCCTCAGGTGGCAATTCGGGCAGGGCACGCAGGGCATTTTCGTACCACTCGGTATCGAATGCGCGGTCCTCGGTGAGCAGCGCGTCGATCTCGATGGCCAGCACGTGGGCCATGAGGTTGAGGATGTCTTCGCGTTCGTAGCCGACCAGGGTCAGCTTGTTGAAGGTGGCCTTGGCCGCAGGCGGATTGCCGCTCTCGATCTGGTTCTCGATGGCCTGGGTCAGCGTCGCCTCGGCGAATTCTTCGTCGTCGTTTTCGATGTCGGTGGGTTCGCTCATGGCGCTACTCCTGTGATGAAAGCGACAGTGTGCCATGCCTGTGTCGGCAATGCCCGGTCATCGACGCGCGCCATGATGCTGGTCAGGGGGTGGCCAGGCGGCTATAACAGCCAGGCCAACCCCTTACGGCCTGGAGGCTGTCGTTCATGCTCAAGCTCTACGGATTCGCGGTCAGCAACTACTACAACATGGTCAAGCTGGCCCTGCTGGAAAAAGGCGTGCCCTTCGAGGAAGTGCCGTTCGTTTCCGGGCAGACGCCCGAGGTGCTGGCCATCAGCCCGCGTGGCAAGGTTCCGGTGCTGGGAACCGAACACGGCTTTCTCAGTGAGACAAACGTGATCCTCGACTACATCGAGCAGACCCACCCCGAGCATCCGCTGCTGCCCAGTGATGCATTCGGGCAGGCCAAGGTGCGTGAGCTGCTCAAGGAGATCGAGCTGTACATCGAACTGCCTGCACGTACCTGCTACGCCGAAGCGTTCTTCGGTACGGCGGTGGAGCCGCTGATCAAGGAGCGGGCGCGCAGCGAGCTGCTGGCAGGTTTTGCCACGCTCAAGCGCAATGGCAGGTTCGCGCCTTATGTCGCTGGCGAAAAGCTGACCCTGGCTGACCTGATGTTCTGCTTCTCGGTCGACCTGGCGTGTGCGGTGGGCAAGAAGGTGCTGGGGATCGATTTCCTGGCGGACTTCCCACAGGCAGCGGCGCTGTTGGGGAAGCTGCGCGAGCATCCGCACATGGCGCGGATCGTGGCGGACAAGGAGGCGGCGATGCCAGGGTTCATGGAGATGGTGCAGAACAAGCGGTGATGGGAAGAAGGGCCGCTGTGCGGCCCATCACCACACAAGGCCGCTTCCACAGGGTTCGAGGTGTCCTGTGGCAGCGGCCTTGTGTGGTGATTCGAGGGCGCGGCCCTCGGTACGCGCTTAGCGGGAAGCCAGCAGCGCCTTGCCGCGCGCCACCGCTGCACGCACTTGTGCCGGCGCGGTGCCGCCGATGTGGTTGCGCGCGTTCACCGAGCCTTCCAGGGTGAGTACGGCAAACACATCCTGCTCGATCTGATCGCTGAACTGACGCAGCTCGTCCAGGCTCATCTCTGCCAGGTCCTTGCCGGTGTCGACGCCGTACTTCACGGCGTGCCCGACAATCTCGTGGCAGTCGCGGAATGGCAGGCCGCGGCGCACCAGGTAGTCGGCAAGGTCGGTGGCGGTGGAGAAACCACGCAGCGCCGCTTCACGCATGATTGCGTGCTTGGGCTTGATCGCCGGGATCATGTCGGCAAAGGCACGCAGCGAGTCGCGCAGGGTGTCGGCGGCGTCGAACAGCGGTTCCTTGTCTTCCTGGTTATCCTTGTTGTAGGCCAGCGGCTGGCCTTTCATCAGCGTGAGCAGGCCGGTCAGGGCGCCGAACACGCGGCCGGTCTTGCCACGCACCAGCTCCGGGACGTCCGGGTTCTTCTTCTGCGGCATGATCGAGCTACCGGTGCAGAAGCGATCAGGCAGGTCGATGAACTGGAACTGCGCACTGGTCCACAGCACCAGCTCTTCGGAGAAGCGCGACAGGTGCATCATCGCCACGCTGGCGGCCGCACAGAATTCGATGGCGAAATCACGGTCCGAGACGCCGTCCAGCGAGTTGCCGGCCACGGCTTCGAAGCCCAGCAGCTTGCAGGTCAGTTCACGGTCGATCGGGTAGGTGGTACCGGCCAGCGCTGCGCTGCCCAGCGGCATGCGGTTGGCGCGCTTGCGGCAGTCGACCAGGCGCTCGTAGTCGCGGCTGAGCATTTCGAACCAGGCCAGCAGATGGTGGCCGAAGGTCACCGGCTGGGCGGTCTGCAGGTGGGTGAAGCCGGGCATGACGGTTTCGGCTTCGCGCTCGGCCTGCTCCAGCAGACCCTGTTGCAGGCGGGTGATCTCGCCCAGGATCAGGTCGATCTCGTCACGCAGCCACAGGCGGATGTCGGTGGCGACCTGGTCGTTGCGGCTACGACCGGTGTGCAGTTTCTTGCCGGTGATACCGATGCGGTCGGTCAGGCGTGCCTCGATGTTCATGTGCACGTCTTCGAGGTCGACACGCCAGTCGAACTGACCCGCTTCGATTTCACCCTGGATGGTCTTCAGGCCATCGATGATGGTGTCGCGCTCGGCGTCGGAGAGTACGCCGACCTGCGCCAGCATGGTGGCGTGGGCGATCGAACCCATGATGTCGTGACGGTACAGGCGCTTGTCGAAATCGACCGAGGCGGTGAAACGGGCGACGAAGGCGTCGACGGGCTCACTGAAGCGGCCGCCCCAGGACTGGTTGGTCTTGTCGGTGCTCATGGATCCACTCATAGAAGGCGTGAATGAAAAAGTGGCGCCGATCATAGCAGGGTTGGGCTTCGCTAAGCAGGGCGCCGGTCGCGAGAAAATTGCCGGTCTACGCCGGGTGGCGGGCGCCACAGGATATTCAACGATTGAACGGCAGTGTTCCACGGACCGTCTACAGTTGGACAGAGGACTGGCAGCGATTCTGCCAGGCCAGTGAATCTTTGGCCTTCGCATGGGTCTGTAGCGTGACCGTTACAACGGTCACCGACTCCTGTCTACGCTTGTACCCACTGCGAGACTCACTCAGGAATCCAGCGCAATTATGAATGTCCTGATCGTTGATGATGAACCCCAGGCCCGCGAGCGCCTGAGCCGACTGCTTGGTGAGCTCGAGGGCTATACGGTGCTTGAGCCCAGTGCCACCAATGGCGAGGAGGCCCTGGCGCTGATCGATAGCCTCAAACCCGATGTCGTCCTGCTGGACACCCGCATGCCGGGCCTCGATGGCCTGCAGGTGGCGGCGCGTCTGTGCGAACGCGAGGCGCCACCGGCGCTGGTGTTCTGCCTCGATGACGACGAGCAGGAGGCATTCAGCCAGAGCGCCCTCAGCCATGTAGGTCGCACGACCCAGCCCCAGGCCCTGCGCGATGCCCTGCGCAAGGCGGAAAAACCCAACCGCACCCAGCTCGCCGCCCTGACCCGCCCGTCCACCGAAAGCGGAGGCGGCCCGCGCAGTCATATCAGTGCGCGAACGCGCAAGGGTATCGAGCTGATTCCCCTGCCCCAGGTGATCTACTTCATTGCCGACCACAAGTACGTGACCTTGCGCCACGAGTCTGGCGAAGTGCTGCTGGACGAGCCGCTGAAATCGCTTGAAGACGAATTCGGCGAGCGCTTCGTGCGTATCCATCGCAACGCCCTGGTGGCCCGCGAGCGTATCGAGCGCCTGCAGCGCACACCGCTGGGGCATTTCCAGCTGTTTCTCAAAGGCCTCGACGGCGATGCCCTGACTGTCAGCCGCCGGCATGTGGCCGGTGTGCGCAAGATGATGCAGACGCTCTGACCGAGGTGAATGCCGGCCGCTGCCAGGGATGGCGGGCCAGGTGATGACCTGGATCTGCTAGCGAGGCTGGCGGAGCTGTTATCATCGGCGGCATTTCTCTGCTTCGGGGCGTTACATGTCCACTCGCGAAATCCGCATTGCTACCCGTAAAAGTGCCCTGGCCCTGTGGCAGGCCGACTATGTCAAAGCTCGCCTTGAGCAGGCCCATCCGGGCCTGGTCGTGACCCTGGTGCCGATGGTCAGCCGCGGCGACAAGCTGCTCGACTCGCCCCTGGCGAAAATCGGCGGCAAGGGCCTGTTCGTCAAGGAACTGGAAACCGCCCTGCTCGACAACGAAGCCGATATCGCCGTGCATTCGATGAAGGATGTGCCCATGGACTTCCCCGAAGGCCTGGGCCTGTACTGCATCTGCGAGCGCGAAGACCCGCGCGACGCCTTCGTTTCCAACACGTTCGACAGCCTTGAGGCGCTGCCGGCCGGCAGCGTCGTCGGCACCTCCAGTCTGCGCCGCCAGGCCCAATTGCTGGCGCGCCGCCCTGATCTGGAAATCCGCTTTCTGCGCGGTAACGTCAATACCCGCCTGGCCAAGCTCGACGCCGGTGAGTACGACGCCATCATCCTGGCTGCCGCAGGCTTGATCCGCTTGGGCTTCGAAGACCGCATCACCTCAAGCATCAGTGTCGATGACAGCCTGCCGGCCGGTGGCCAGGGGGCTGTCGGTATCGAGTGTCGCAGCGCCGACAGCGAGATCCACGCCCTGCTGGCGCCGCTCAACCACCCCGATACCGCTGACCGCGTGAAGGCCGAGCGGGCGATGAACAAGCACCTCAACGGTGGCTGCCAGGTGCCGATCGCCTGCTATGCCGTGCTTGAAGGCGATCAATTGTGGCTGCGTGGCCTGGTCGGCCAGCCCAGTGGCGGGACGTTACTGGTGGCAGATGCCCGCGCCCCGCGTGCCGACGCCGAAACCCTGGGCGTGCAGGTGGCCGAGGACCTGCTGGGGCAGGGCGCCGAGGCGATCCTCAAGGAAGTCTACGGCGAGGCCGGCCATCCGTGAGCGGCTGGCGCCTGCTGCTGACCCGCCCCGAAGAGGAGTGCGCGGCTTTGGCGCAGAGCCTGGCTGCTGTCGGAATCGCCAGCAGCCGCTTGCCCTTGCTGGCGATCGACCCGCTGACCCTGGATCAAACGGCCCAGGCGCGACTGGCCGACATCGGCCAGTACCAGGCGGTCATCGTGGTGAGCAAGCCCGCAGCGCGCCTGCTGCTCGAGCGGCTTGCCGACGAGGGCATCGCGGCGCCGCTCCAGGGCTGGTTCACTGTGGGGGAGGCGACGGCACGCATTCTCCAGGCTGCCGATCTGCAGGTGACTTTCCCTACAGCGGGTGATGACAGCGAGGCCTTGCTCGGTCTATCTGTCCTGCGAGAGGCTGTCGCAGTTCCTACAGCACGCGTCCTGATTGTCCGTGGTGTCGGTGGTCGTGAATGGCTGGCCGAGCGTCTTGGTGAGCAAGGTGCTAGTGTCGATTATCTGGAACTGTATGAACGTCGCCTGCCGGATTATCCCTCTGGCAGCCTGATGCGCCGGGTCCAAGCGGAACGCCTGAACGGGCTGGTGGTCAGCAGTGGGCAGGGTTTCGAACACCTGCTCCAGTTGGCCGGTGAGGATTGGCCGCGTCTGGCGGGGCTTGCGCTGTTCGTGCCAAGCCCGCGCGTGGCCGAACAGGCCAGGGCGGCAGGCGCCCAACAGGTTGTGGATTGCCGTGGCGCGAGCGCCGCGGCCTTGCTGGCAGCCGTGCAGCGCAGCGCTGCACCTGCCTCCTAAGGCGTCGAGCGGATTGCGACGACGCCCCCATGCAAAGGATGGATACGTGAGCGAGACTGTCTTGTCCAACAACGAACAACCTTCGGCGATCGATGCGCCGCAGACTCCCGTCGAGCAGCCGGCCAAGCGTGCCGGTAATGGCCTGGCCCTGCTGGCGCTGTTGATCGGCGCCGCCGGTGTGGCCGTCGGTGGTTGGGGCGCATGGCAGGTGCGCCAACTGCAAGGCAGCGAGCAGGGTCAGGGCGAGCATATCGAGGCGCTGAACCAGCGCGCCGAAGCGCTGCAACAACGCCAGCAGCAATTCGGCTCGCAACTCGCGACCTTGCCCGCAGCCAGCGAACTCGAAGACCGCCGCCGCCTGGTGGCACAGTTGCAGAGTGACCAGCAAAGGCTCAGCCAGCGCCTGGAAACCGTGCTTGGCGAAAGCCGCAAGGAGTGGCGTCTGGCCGAGGCCGAGCATCTGTTGCGCCTGGCCACCCTGCGCCTGTCGGCGCTGCAGGACATCGCCAGTGCCAAGGCGTTGGTCGAAGGTGCCGACGAGATCCTGCGCGAGCAGAGCGACCCGGGCGCCTTCGCGGCGCGCGAGCAACTGGCGCGCAGCCTGGCGACGCTCAACAGCACCCAGCAACCCGACCGTACCGGATTGTTCCTCAAGCTCGCCGCCCAGCGCGAGCAAGTACAGCAACTGAGTGCCCAGTCGCCTGAATTCAACAGCGATGCCGATGCCCTTGGTGCGCTGACCGCCGACGGCGATGGTGCAAGCCGCCTGTCCCGGTGGTGGGCAGAGATTTCCAAGTACTTCCAGATCGATTTCGACGCTGACCAGAACGTACGCCCGTTGCTGGCCGGGCAATCGCTCAACCAGCTGCGTCTCGCGTTGAGCCTCACCATCGAGCAGGCCCAGTGGGCGGCGCTCAATGGCCAGGCCAAGGTCTACAGCCAGGCGCTGGACGATGCGCGCAGCGTGCTGCTGGCCAACTTCAACCCGGACAACCCGCAAAGCAAGGCCATGCTCGACAGCCTCAACGCACTGGCCGAGCAGCCCGTCTCGGTGGTCGTGCCTGACCTGAGCGAAAGCCTCGCCGCTGTGCAGGCCTATATCCAGCGGCGCCATCTGCCGGCCGAAGGCGAAGGGGGCAAGCCATGAAGCGTGTCTACCTGCTGGCGGTGGTGGCGATCGTCATCGCCGCGGCCTTGGGCGTCGCCATCGCCAAGCACAGTGGCTATGTGCTGATCGCCTATGGCGGCTTCCGTTACCAGTCAGGGCTGTGGGCGGCGCTCGCGGCACTGGTGGTGCTGGTGCTGGCGCTGCTGTTGCTGCGTTACCTGGTCGGCTTGGTGCTGGCCTCCAGCGGGGTGGTCAACCCTTGGTCGCGGCGCAATCGCAGCCGACGTGTGCGTGTCGCCATCGAGCAGGGCCAACTGGACCTCGCCGAAGGTCGTTGGGCCAGCGCTCAGCGCCACCTGCACCGCGCCGCCGAAGCCGAGCGTCAACCCTTGCTCTACTATCTCGGCGCCGCCCGCGCGGCCAACGAGCAGGGGCGCACCGAAGACAGCGACAACCTGCTCGAGCGTGCCTTGGAGCGTCAGCCCCAGGCGGAGCTGGGTATCGCCCTGACCCATGCGCAGCTGCAGATGGACCGCGGCGACAGCGACGGTGCCTTGGAAACCCTGCTGGCGATGCAGGCACGGCATCCGCACAACGCCCAGGTGCTGCGTTTGCTGCAGCGCCTGCACCGAGATCGCGGTGACTGGCCGGCGTTGATCCGCCTGCTGCCAGACCTGCGCAAGGGCAAGGTGCTGCCGGGCAACGAGCTGGCCGAGCTGGAGCAGCGTGCCTGGGGCCAGAACCTGACGCTGGCCGCAACCCGGGGCGAGGACTCTCAAGCCGCCCGCCAGTCGCTGGAGCGCGCCTGGCAACAGCTCACCTCGGCCCAGCGCCAGGAGCCACAACTGGTGCTGGCCTATGCCGAGCAATTGCGCCAGGTCGGCGCCCAGGGTGAAGCCGAGCAGGTGCTGCGTACTGCGCTGAAGCGTCAGTTCGAAAGCCACCTGGCGCGCCTTTATGGCCTGGTGCGCGGCGATGACCCGGCGCGCCAATTGCAGACCGCCGAAGGCTGGCTCAAGGATCATCCCCAAGACCCCAGCTTGCTGCTTACCTTGGGTCGCCTGAGCCTGCAGAACCGCCTATGGGGCAAGGCGCGCGACTACCTCGAAAGCAGCCTGCGCATGGAGCGCAACCCGGAAACCTGCGCCGAGCTTGCGCGGTTGTTGGCTGGGTTGGGCGAGACCGAGCGCAGCAACCAGCTGTTCCAGGAGGGCCTTGGCCTACTGGACGAGCGCTTGCTGGCCTTGCCGTTGCCTGAGGGTGTGCCCGCTTCCTGAGCTCGCCTGGGCCATTGCGTAGCCCGATCGCAACACAAGGCAGTACCCGCTGCCTTGTGTTGCGATCGGGCACATCCAATGGGCTATTTCCCCTGGCAGTGGCAGGACGGAGTCTGCCCAGTGGCGAAGCTTCGGATATCTCCTACCAAGATCCGAAAACTTTCCCTTTGAATCAGCGACTTGTCCCAGCTGTAGTAACTTGAAACAGTGATCCTCTTTCCTCTACCGTTTCAAGCCCCTACTGCTCTTCCGGGATTTCCATCACTCATGTCGCTGGCTCGCTCGCGCTCTTTGTTCTTTGCAGCCTTCCTCGCCTCGCTCGCCACCTTGAGCGGGGCGAGTTTGCTTGAGAACTGGCTCGGCCTGGTTCCATGCCCCCTGTGCCTGACCCAGCGCCTGTTGCTGGGGCTCTACGCCCTGGTCTGCCTGTGCGCCATGCTGCATGCCCCGGGTGCAGCCGGCATGCGTGTCTATGCGTGGCTGGCAGGTGTTTTTTCCTGTGCCGGTGTCGCTCTGGCGTCACGACAGGTCTGGCTGCAGGGTGAGTGGCTTGCGGGTACCTCCGAACCTTTCGCGCAGACACTCCAGCGCTCCTGGCCAGAGGCGTTGGAGCGTCTGCTGATCGGCGGCTCCGAATGCGTTTCGATCAGCTGGAGCTTCCTCGACCTCACGCTCCCCGAATGGAGCCTGATGGCCTTCCTGCTGCTGGCGGCGCTGCCCTTGTACTACCTGCTGGCGTATCGTTTCCGCAACCCTGGCGGCAGTTGACCCAGCGCAATTGCGCGACCAATGGTCCCGTGCATGGGCATCAAACGCTTGTATGAACTTAGTCCACTGCGTACCTTGATGGTCAGCACGCGCGGGAATAATCTCCCCTGCACGCACATTGAAAACATACGGTTCGATGCCGCTCTGCGGATGTCACCTTTGTGTCGCGCAGTTGTGACGCGAGGTGCAGCGGCATCTGCCCAGCTAGGGATGAGACTGCCATGCTCGATAGTTGCCAGAACGCCCAGGAACGATGGGGTGGGGTTCACAAGCTGATCGACCGTTGGCTGGAGGAGCGTCATGAACTGGTGCAGGCCTTCCGCGCACTGCGCGATGCCAAGCCAGCCTTCGCCGACAAGGACAAGAACCGCGACTTCTGCGCGATCCTGGTCGACTACGTGTCGGCCTGGCATTTCGAGGTCAGCGAGCAGTTGGTCACTGAAGCAAAGGCTTTCGGCGACGAGCAGGCGCTCAAGCTGGCCGAGGAAATCAACCCCCGGATCAATGACATCACCCAGATCGCTCTGGCTTTCAATGACCATTGCGAGAAAGGCGAGTGCACGGATACCGAGCGTTTCGCCGATAAGCTCGGCAAGCTGGGCAGCCTGTTGCATGAACGCTTCGAGCTCGAAGACTGCCTGATCGAAGTGCTGCACAACGCGCACAAGGAAGAGGATGCGGTACAGGCCTGACGGCCTGTCTCAGTCGCCAACTGCCAGCAGTTCGATCTCGAACACCAGCGGGGTATAGGGCGCGATCAGGTCGCCCGCCCCATCGGCGCCATAAGCCTGCGCCGACGGAATCACCAGCCGCCACTTGGCGCCTGCCTTCATGTGTGGCAATGCCACTTGCCATCCTTCGATCACCGAGCCCAGGCTGAACCACTGCGGTTGCTGGCTCTGGTCGAACACCGAGCCGTCCGGCAGCTTGCCGACATACCGAACCTGCACTTTCCCACCCGCCTTGGGTTGCGCGCCGCTGCCGCTGGCCAGCTCGCTGTAGAGCACACCCTCGGGCAGTTCGTGCACGCCGCTGCGGGCGCGCTCGTTGGCCATGAAGCGTTTTTCTGCGACCAGCAGCTTGTCGACCTGCGCCTGCTGTGCGGCAGCGTTGGCTTGCTCGTCATGCTGTTGGAGGATCGCCTGCATGCGCGTCTTGTCGATGCGTGGCGGCTGGCCTTGGTAGGCCTGGCGCAGACCCTCGACCAGCGCATCGAGCTGCAGGTCGGGGATCTCCTGGCGCAGGCGTTCGCCAAGGCTTGCGCCCAGGCTGTAGGCCAGGTCCTGGTCATTGGCGGGGGGCGTTTGAGGGGCGGCCAGGGCAGAGGCTGCCAACAGGCTCAAGCCGAGAATCAGATAACGAGGCACGGGCAACTCCTGCGGCGATGAAGGCGAAGTATGCCAGCCTTTGTTGTCGGCCAATGTGTAAATGTCGGCAATCATTTAATCGACTACTACACTTGCACCGAGCTGCAAGATAACAACTTTGCCCAGGCATGCAACGCGGCGCAAACAATACTGTCAACATGCCCTAGCGGCGGTAGCAGCAGAAGCATAGTATGAGCCGCAATCTCGTCAGCCAGGAGGTAAGCCATGTCGGCCAAAAAGAAGCCCGTCAGTACGCCGTTGCATCTGCTCCAGCAACTTTCCGGTAGCCTGCTCGAACATCTGGAAGAGGCTTGCTCGCAAGCGCTGGCGGATGCAGAGAAACTGCTCGCCAAGTTGGAAAAACAACGTGGCAAGGCGCAGGAGAAACTGCACAATGCCCGCCTGAAGTTGCAGGACTCTGCCAAGGCCGGCAAGGCCAAGGCACAAAGCAAGGCCCAGGGGGCAGTCGGTGAACTTGAAGCACTTCTCGATTCGCTGAAAGATCGCCAGACCCAGACGCGCACCTATATTCAGCAACTCAAGCGTGATGCCCAGGAGAGCCTGAAACTGGCCCAGGGTGTTGGCAAGGTGCGTGAAGCCGCTGGCAAGGCACTCGGCCTGCGTGCGGCAGCCAAGCCTGCGGCCAAGACTGCTGCAAAACCTGCTGCAAAACCTGCCACCAAGGTCGCGGCCGCCAAGCCTGCCACCAAGGCTCCTGCTGCCAAGCCCGTCGCCAAGGCACCCGTGAAAACCGCCGCTGCCAAGCCTGCTGCTAAAGCCGCCGCCAAACCGGCCGCTGCCAAGGCTCCGGCCAAAGCGGTAGCCGCCAAGCCTGCTGCGAAAACCGCTGCGGCCAAACCTGCTGCTACCAAATCCGCTGCCAAACCTGCTGCTGCCAAGGCCCCGGCCAAGCCAGCAGCCAAAGCAGCTGCGGCCAAACCTGCGACCAAGCCAGCTGCTGCCAAACCGGTTGCCGCCAAACCTGCAGCCAAACCAGCAGCCGCTAAACCTGCTGCCAAGCCCGCTGCTGCCAAAGCTCCAGCCAAAGCCGCCGCCAAGCCGGTTGCAGCCAAGCCTGCAGCGGCTGCCAAACCAGCAGCTAAACCAGCAGCCAAGCCAGCGGCAGCCAAACCTGCCGTGAAGCCAGCAGCGGCAAAACCGGCTGCGAAACCGGCAGCCAAACCCGCTGCGAAACCTGCCGCCAAGCCAGCTGCCACCAAGGCTCCTGCCAAGCCTGTCGAAGCCAAGCCCGCAGCTCCTGCTGCCAGCAGCACTTCGGCCTCTCCAGCGCCATCGGCTCCGGCCAGCACCCCGGCTCAGTCGCCGTCTTCGGCGTCCTGAAGCGCTCTGGCCGCGGCGCGCAGCTGATGCAGCGCGTCGTGGTCACGGGCCTGGTCCGGCGCTAGCCGCTCCAGCCAATCGTCGGCGTGTCCGTCCGGGCTCGCCGACCACTTTGCGGCGCACATCTGCAACCGCGCCAGCAAGGTTCGCTCCGCCTCCAGCTCCAACCCTTTCACCTGCTCCCGTAATGCCGCCAGGTGCGGATCGCCTTGTGCCTGTGCACGCCACGCCTGACGCAGCGTGCGCAAGGGTGTAACCACCTCTTGCTGCCAGGGGCCGGCCAGTTGCTGTAGTGCTTCCACCCGCCGCGCATCGGGGGCTACCCGCCGTGCCTGCAGCCAGGTGCCGCACAGCAGGAGGCAGACATCGCCGCCCAAGGCCTGCAAGGTCAGGCAGGCATTCTCGACCCCTGGACGGCCGTAGAGGGCCAGGGCGTGGTTCCACAATTCGCTGTGCATGATTCGACTCGTGCCAATGATCGAGTGGCCTGTGTGGGCCACCCGGAAGCTGATAGACTCCGCGACCATCATGATCAGACTATCCAACCTCACTTTACAGCGTGGTCCTCAGCGCTTGCTAGAAGGCGCCGAGATGACCCTGCACACCGGTCACAAGGCCGGCCTCATCGGCGCCAACGGTGCCGGCAAATCCAGCCTGTTCGCCCTGCTGCGCGGTGAGTTGTCGCCCGACGCCGGCGATTGCCAGATCCCCGCCGATTGGCGCATCGCTCACATGCGCCAGGAGGTCGACACCCTCGATCGCCTGGCGGTGGATTATGTGCTCGACGGCGACCTGCGCCTGCGCAAGGTTCAGGCTGACCTGGCCGCTGCCGAGCAGGCCCATGACGGCACGGCGCTGGCGCGCCTGCACAGTGAGCTGGACAGCGCCGACGGCTACACCGCCGACGCTCGCGCCCGCAAGCTGCTGGCCGGGCTGGGCTTCACCGCCGAGCAGATGGACCGCCGCGTCGGCGACTTCTCCGGTGGCTGGCGGATGCGTCTGAACCTGGCCCAGGCGCTGATGTGCCCGTCCGACCTGCTGTTGCTCGACGAGCCCACCAACCACCTGGACCTCGACGCGATCCTCTGGCTCGAAGACTGGCTCAAGGGTTATCCGGGCACGCTGCTGCTGATCTCCCACGACCGCGACTTCCTCGATGCCGTGGTCGACCATGTGCTGCATGTCGAACAGCGCAAGCTCAATCTCTACAAGGGCGGCTACAGCGCCTTCGAGCGCACCCGCGCCGAGCGTCTGGCGCAGCAGCAGCAGGCGTACGAGAAGCAGCAGGCGCAGCGCGCGCACATGGAAAAGTACATCGCCCGCTTCAAGGCCCAGGCCACCAAGGCCCGCCAGGCGCAGAGCCGGATCAAGGCCCTGGAGCGCATGGAGGAGCTGTCGGCGGCGCATGTCGATTCGCCGTTCGACTTCGTCTTCCGCGAAGCCCACAAGATCTCCAGCCCCCTGCTCGACCTCGCCGAAGGACGCCTGGGTTATGGCGACAAGACCATTCTCGAGAAGGTCAAGCTGCAACTCACCCCCGGTGCGCGCATCGGCCTGCTCGGCCCGAATGGTGCCGGCAAGTCCACCTTGATCAAGAACCTGGCCGGCGAACTCGAACCGCTGTCCGGGCGTCTGGCGCGTGGCGAGAACCTCGCTGTCGGCTACTTCGCCCAGCATCAGCTCGACTCGCTGGACGACAAGGCTAGCCCGCTGCTGCATCTGCAGCGCCTCGCCCCGGCAGAGCGCGAGCAGACCCTGCGCGACTTCCTCGGTGGCTTCGACTTCCGTGGCGATCGCATCGACGAGCCGGTGGTCAACTTCTCCGGTGGGGAGAAGGCCCGCCTGGCCCTGGCGCTGATCGCCTGGGAGCGGCCGAACCTGCTGCTGCTCGACGAACCGACCAACCACCTCGATCTCGAGATGCGCCTGGCCCTGACTATGGCGTTGCAGGAGTTCGCCGGTGCCGTGGTGGTCGTGTCCCACGACCGTCACCTGCTCAAGAGCACCACCAACGATTTCCTGCTGGTGGCCGATGGCAAGGTCGACACCTTCGATGGCGACCTGGACGACTACAGCCGCTGGCTGATCGACTACCGCCAGCGCACGGCCCCGGTGAGCAACACGCCGGTCAACCCGGACAAGACCGACAAGAAGGCCCAGCGCCAGGCCGCCGCCGCCCTGCGCCAGCAACTGGCACCGCACAAGAAGGCTGCCGACAAGCTGGAGACCGAACTGGGCCAGGTGCACGCGCAACTGGCCGAGATCGAGACCGCGCTGGGCGACAGTGGCCTCTACGACGCCGCCCGCAAGGATGAGCTGCGCGACCTGCTGGCCCGCCAGACCAAGCTCAAGCAGCGCGAAGGCGAGCTTGAAGAGGCCTGGATGGAGGCGCTGGAAACGCTGGAAAGCATGCAGGCCGAGCTGGAGGCGCTGTCCTGATGGAGGAGCTGCGCTCGCTGTTGCCGGGGCAATGGATGGATGCGTTCTGGCTGGGCTTGCAGATCCTGCTGATCCTGGCGCTGGCCTTCGTGCTGCAGCGCGTTGTCGCCCGCACCTTGAGCCGTCTTGGCCAGCGCTACCCGCTGCCGCCGGAGCTGCTGGTGCCGGTGCGCGGCGGTTTACGCTGGCTGATCATGGGCAGTGCGCTGCTGTTCGTGCTGGAGCGCATGGGGGTGTCGGCCACGGTGTTGTGGACGGCGCTGTCGGGCTTCGTCGCGGTCGCGGCGGTGGCGTTCTTCGCGATCTGGAGCGTGCTGTCGAACCTGCTGTGCGCGGTGCTGATATTCACCGTCGGGCCGTTTCGCATTGGCGACGTGGTCGAGCTGGTCGATACCCTCGACAAGCCGGGGGTGAAGGGACGGGTGATCGCCATCAACCTGCTGTACACCACGCTGATGGAAACGCCGGAGGCGGGTGGGGCGCTGGTGCAGGTGCCCAACAGTCAGTTCTTCCAGAAGTCGGTGCGGCGCTGGCGGGGGACTGAGGTGCAGGGCGCCAACAACGGTACATCAGCCGAGACTGATTGAACCTCTGCCGACCCTGTCGCGGGGCCGGCAAAGGCACAGAAAAAACCAGGGCCTCGCGACAAATTCCACTGGTTATTTTTTCACCAAAACCTTAGCTTAACGTTTTGCAACATTCGTTCGAGCGAGGTGTGTGATGTCGATGGAAACCTGGTTGGCCTTCTTTGCCGCGTGCTGGGTCATCAGCCTGTCGCCGGGGGCCGGGGCCATCGCCTCGATGTCCAGCGGCCTGCAATACGGTTTCTGGCGTGGCTACTGGAACGCCCTGGGCCTGCAACTGGGCCTGATCGTGCAGATCGCCATCATCGCCGCCGGTGTCGGCGCGATCCTCGCCGCATCGGCTACTGCCTTCCAGATCATCAAGTGGTTCGGTGTCGCCTACCTCGTGTACCTGGCGTACCGGCAATGGCGTGCACTGCCGATGGACATGAGCGAAGAGTCTGCCGTGCGTCCCATCGGCAAGCCATTGAGCCTGGTGTTCCGGGGCTTTCTGGTCAACGTCAGCAACCCCAAGGCGCTGGTGTTCATGCTCGCGGTGTTGCCGCAGTTCATCGACCCGCACCAGCCACTGCTGGCGCAATACCTGGCGATCACCGCGACCATGATCAGCGTCGATATGCTGGTGATGGCGGGTTATACCGGCTTGGCCTCGCGGGTGCTGCGCCTGTTGCGCACGCCGAAACAGCAGAAGCGCCTGAACCGTACCTTCGCGGGGCTGTTCATCGGTGCGGCGACCTTCCTCGCCACCTTGCGTCGCGCGCCGATCTGATCGTCCGGTCATGCCATGAAGGGGCCCACAGCGGCCCCTTTTTTCATGGTGCAGCGCATTCGATCGAGTCAGGGTGGGGTCTACGCTGTCTAGTGGTAGGCAATTCAAACCAGGCCAAGCCGGAGGCATGCACCATGGACGCACCGATTCATCCGTTCTCTGAAATCTTCAAGCAACTGGGCCTTGATGACGACCCGGTCGAGATCGACCGTTTCATCACTACCCACTCGCCGCTGGACGATGGCGTGAAACTGGTGGATGCGCCGTTCTGGAACGATTCCCAGCGCGCGTTCCTCAAGGAAAACTACATCGCCGATTCCGATTGGATAGTCATGATCGATCAACTGAACGAGGCGCTGCACCCACGCAAGCAATAAAGCGCCGAGCGGCACCTGATGGTTGATTTCAGCGTTGCTATGCTCAGGAAAACAAAAAGGGGATAGCGCGATGAAAGATCCCTACGCACCAGGCTTCTGGTGCACCGTGATGATCCTGGGCACCCTGACGGCTGGCTACTTCTACGGTATCCGGCACACCCATCAGATGAACCAGGCGGTGCAGTTTCTGTATGCCGCCGCTGCGGTCACCGCGGCGGTGGCGCTCTGCGGCCTGGCGTGGATCGCCTGGCAGCAGTTGCACCTGAACAAGCGTGAAGTGGCCCAGGGCCGAACGCTGGTGGCCATCTGGAACACCAAGGTCGCCCTGCGTCGGGTCGAGACGGTGTTCGACCGCTATTTCTGGGGCAGCTACTGGCATTCCGGACGCACCTTCGAGGAGGTCATGGGCGAGCTCAAGGGCACGCCGCTGGATCAGTGCCTTGACGCGCTCAAGCGCCAATGTCGAGCGCTGGACCGGGAGGTGCACGATCACCATCACCACTGGCTGGCCAATGCCCGCGACCTGTCGAGCGTGGCCACGGCCATGGCGCGCGAGCGGTATCAGCTCGACCTGTGCGACCCGCAGGGGCGTGACGGTGGTAATACCGCGGTGCTCAATCGTGACCTGGAGGTGTTGGTGTACACCTGGTCGGCGCGTCTGCGCAGCTTCGACCATCAGCTGGACGAGCTGGAGCGCGCCTACCACTGAACCGGTGGCTCATTCGCCGCGGATGTACTGTTCCAGTTGCAGGATCAGGTTGGCCTGTTCGGCAATGGTTTCCTTGACCAGGTCGCCGATCGACAGCAGGCCCAGCAGTTGGCCATTGTCGACCACCGGCAGGTGGCGCAGGTGACGGTTGGTCATCAGGTTCATGCAGTACTCGAGGTTCTGCTTGGGATCGACGGTGACTACCGGCGAACTCATGATCTCGCGTACGGGCGTGGCTGCCGACGATCGGCCCTTGAGCACCAGCTTGCGCGCATAGTCGCGTTCGCTGACGATGCCCACTACCTGGTCATCCTCCACCACCGGCAGGGCCCCGATGTTTTTTTCCGCCAGCATTTTCAGGGCGTCGAGCACCGAGTCATCAGGCCCGATGGTGTAGACGGTCTGGTGCTGGGACTTGGTCTTGAGTATCTGTTCGACGTTCTTCATGAGGGCCTCGTGGGTGGAAAAAGCGCTGTCCTGGATTAAATAAAGCATCCGGGACCGCGCTCTGCACGGCAATGCAGGAAACGGCATCGAGGCGATTGAAAAACGTCATTGGTCGCGGCGCACGAGGGCCGACGGGCGGCCCTCGTCGGGATTCGCTCAGAGCTTGGGCATCTGCCCGATCCGCGCGACCATCTCGCTGATCACCTGCAGGTCGAGCATGAACTGCTCCACAGTCTTGAACTCGTTGTCGTTGTGGCCGGTGTACTTCACGCCGGGCATCGACAGGCCGAACTGCACGCCGTTGGGCAGGTCGTGCACCGAGGTGGCGCCAGCGGAGGTGCCGAACTCATGGGGCAGGCCGAGGTTCTCGGTGGCCACATCCAGCAGCGCCTTCACCCACTCGCCTTCGGGGTTGCGGTACATCGGCTCGTCCAGGGTGTACTCGAAGGCCACCGAGGTGTGGCTGGTACGCGCCCAATCACCGAGCTTGTCAGCCAATTCGTCCTTGATCGTGTCGATCGGCTTGCCTTTCGGGATGCGCAGGTTCACCGCCAGCTTCAGGGCTTTCTGGTCCAGGCCGACGTAGGTCAGCGAGGCGGTCAGCGGCCCCATGAAATCGTCCTTGAAACCGACCCCCAGTTTGGTGCCCAGGTAGTCCAGCCCCCAGTTGTCGGCGGCGTAGCGTGCGGCATCGGTGATGTGGTTGTGCTTGAGCGGCACGCGATCGCCCAGGCCGTTGAGGAAGTCGAGCATGCGTGCCACCGGGTTGACCCCTGACTGTGGCGAGGAGGAGTGCGCGGAGACGCCGGTCACGGTCAGGATCACCTGCTTGCCGGAGACCACGGTGTCGATCTTGAAGTCCTTGCCGTTGGCCTTGCGGTACTCGTTGCCAGCCTTTTTCAGACGCCGGGCCAGATCGGCCGGATGGTCACCGATCAGCGTCGCCACCGAGGTGGTGGGGATCTGGTTGGTGGCCAGGCCGCCAGTGAGGTTGATCACCTCGGCGCCCTTGCCTTCACCCGCGCGCTTGCTGAAGCTGGCCATGACGGTGCCATAGCCCTTCTCGGCGATCACCACCGGGTAGCCGCCATCCAGCGCCAGGTTGTAGTCCGGTGTGGCGTTGCGGGCGAAGTAGTAGGGAATGGCGTCGCCGGAGGTTTCTTCGGTGGTATCCACCAACAGCTTGAACTGACGCGCCAGTGGCAGCTTCTCGTCCTTGGCGACCTTCAGTGCGTAGAGCGCGACGACGATGCCGTTCTTGTCATCCTCGGTGCCACGGCCGTACATGCGATCACCCACCAGGGTGACCTTGAACGGATCGAGGCGCGTGCCGTCCTCCAGCTTCCAGTTGTCCGGATTGACCGGCACCACGTCGGCGTGGGCATGGATGCCGATCACTTCCTTGCCTTCTCCGAGGGTGATCTCGTAGACGCGGTTGTCGATGTTGCGGAACTCAAGGCCGAAGCTTTCGGCCAGTGCCTTGATCTTGTCGGCGATCTTGTGGAATTCAGGGTTCTCGTGCTGTGGCAGGCCCTCGACCTGGAAGGTCGGGATCTCTACCAGCTCGCGCAGGGTCTCGGTGGCGGCCTTGCCGTACTTGATGCGGGTGTACAAGCCCAGCAGGCGGTTGATTTCGTTCTGCTGCTCGGCGGCGAGCGGTTTGCCGGTGAGATAGGCCTTGAGGGTTTCGTCGAGCTTGTCGGCCTTGGCCAGTTCGCTGTTGGCCAGCTTGTCGATGAATTGCTTGAAGTCGGCCGGGTCGCTTCCATCGTAGGCCTTGAGGATGGCGGCAGACTGTTGCGGGCTGAGGTTGGCGTGGGCTGGGATGGTGAACAGCGCAAGGCTGGCGAGCATCACGGAGACGGCAGAAAGCTTGGGCAAGGGCATGGGTAAACGCATTCCTTCGCGAAGGGTTTGAAAGGGGTGTCCATTGGTAGGAAACATGCCCACGCTAACACCAATGGGCGGTGTCGGGGGAGGGGCGGGACGCGACATGGCGCACAAACGAAAAAGCCCCGGGAGATTTCCCAGGGCTTTCGGAGATGGCGCACTCGGCGGGATTCGAACCCACGACCCCTGCCTTCGGAGGGCAGTACTCTATCCAGCTGAGCTACGAGTGCAACGCGGCGCAATGATACCCATCTGCGCTGGTGGCGTCCATCGCCTTGATCTGTGGCTGTTTTTCCGGGCGACCGGTGCTGCCTGCTTCGCGGGCAAACCCGCGAAGAGGTCACCAGAGTACTGGATGGCTCAATGCACACTGTTGCGCGCAATCTCCAGATCATTCATCAACCCTCCCAACGGCTTGGATGCGGCACAAGTGTCTTTGAGAAATGGACTACGTGGAATAGGGACAGCCTGTTTCAAGGTCTGAACTATGATCAGCAGCTCGCTAGGCTCGATGAGGGCTGGTTTCAAAGGCGCAATCCTGAGTTTCTCCGCTGATGGTCGAGGTTCCGGGTCACCAACAGCATGAAAATCTCTTGAACCTGCTCCACAAATAGTGGAATATTGCCCAACTACTCAGCCCCGTACGCAGTGATTAAGTTCGCTGGCTGTTGGGGTGAAGAAACCGGCCTAGAGCCGGTTTTTTCGTTTCTGAGGATTGGAAATGCGTACCGCCTGCTTCGTTGACGGCTACAACCTTTTTTACGGCCTCCTGGCAGGTACTCCATACAAGTGGCTTGATCTGAGGGCCTTGCTGACCCACATCCTGCGTGTCGAGCGCCCTGGCAGCACACTTGAATCTGTGAGCTTCTTCACCGCTGGTGTCAAACCCGCCCTTGCTACGCGAGGCAATGCGTCCAAAGAAGCTCAGGACACCTATCTACGAGCACTGATCGCACGCGGAGTGGAGGTGTTCTATGGTCGCCATCAGCTGGAGTCGGGCAAGGCACCTCGCTTTATTGATAAGAATACGCCGGCAACCCGGGCTGATCAGGTCGAGATCTGGAAGCTTGAGGAAAAAGAAACAGACGTCCATATCGCGATCAGCATGTATCGGCTTGCCGCACGCCAGGCGTCGTTACCGCCCGAGAAACGCATCGAGCAATTGGTTCTTGTGTCAGCCGATACCGATATTACCCCCGCCCTGCGAGCTCTTCGCGAGGACTTCCCGGAGCTTCGACTGGGAGTGATTCTGCCCCACCGTGAAGGGATTCCGCGAACAGTACCTGGATCGCTGAAGCAATATGCCCAATGGATGCGCCACTTAGTGACAAACGTCGAGTTGATCACCCACCAACTTCCGTCTCGCGTTCCGACTCGAAAGAGGCCGGCCGACAAGCCTGACTATTGGTGAGCGTCGGCTCTCTAGCTGACGCCGCAACGACCCTAGCAGATCCTAGCTATCCATATGCCATATCGATATTTCCCCCAACCCCCCTTATACCCCTATCCTCTGGTCACAACTTGTTATAACAAGTCAGCCGACTAGCGAAGAGACCCATGGCCGAACTGCTCCCCCTGTCCCCGGTACCGCTCTACACCCAGCTCAAGGAACTGCTGCGCGAGCGCATCCTCGATGGCACCTACCCGCCGCACAGCCGCATGCCGTCGGAAAGCGAGCTGGGCAAGGCGTTCGGGGTCAGTCGTATCACCGTGCGCCAGGCGCTGGGCGATCTGCAGAAAGAGGGGCTGATCTTCAAGATCCATGGCAAGGGCACCTTCGTCGCCAAGCCCAAGGCGTTCCAGAACGTCAGCACCCTGCAGGGCCTGGCCGAGTCGATGACGCAGATGGGCTACGAAGTGCTCAACCGACTGCGCAGCTTTCGCCATGTCCCGGCCACTGCGCTGGTGGCGGCGCGCTTGCAGGTCGAGGAGGGCAGCCTGGTGACCGAGATTCGCCGGGTGCGGCTGATCAACCGCGAGCCGATCTCGCTGGAGCTGACCTGGCTGCCCAAGCACGTCGGCGAGAAGCTGGAAAAGGCCGACCTGGTCACCCGCGACATCTTCCTGCTGTTGGAAAACGACTGTGGCATCGCCCTGGGCCATGCCGACCTTGCCATCGACGCGGTACTTGCCGACAGCGACCTGACCCAGGCGCTGGAAGTGGAAGAGGGCTCGCCGATCATGCGCATCGAGCGCCTGACCCACGCTGCCGACGGCACGCCGCTGGACTTCGAACACCTCTATTACCGCGGCGATGCCTTCCAGTACCGCCTGCGCATCGACCGCCAGAAAGGGGGCAAGGCATGAGCATCCAGACCCAGGACTACGACATCATCGTCATCGGCGGCGGCACCGCCGGGCCGATGGCGGCGATCAAGGCCAAGGAGCACGACAAGAGCTTGCGCGTGCTGTTGCTCGACAAGGCCAACGTCAAGCGCAGCGGCGCCATCAGCATGGGCATGGATGGCCTGAACAACGCGATCATCCCCGGCCACGCCACCCCTGAGCAGTACACCAAGGAAATCACCGTCGCCAACGATGGCATCGTCAACCAGGCCACGGTGCACGCCTATGCCACCAAGAGCTTCGAGACCATCGAGCAGCTCGACCGCTGGGGCGTGAAGTTCGAGAAGGACGAGACTGGCGATTACGCGGTGAAGAAGGTCCACCACATGGGCGCCTACGTGCTGCCGATGCCCGAGGGCCACGACATCAAGAAGGTGCTGTACCGCCAGCTCAAGCGCGCCCGTGTGGAAATCAGCAACCGCATGGTCTGCACCCGCGTGCTGCTTGACGCTGAAGGCGCTGCCGCCGGGGTGCTGGGCTTCGATTGCCGCAGCGGTGAGTTCCGCGTGGTGCGCGCCAAGGCGGTGATCCTTGCCTGCGGCGCGGCGGGGCGCCTCGGGCTGCCCTCGTCGGGCTACCTGATGGGCACCTACGAGAACCCGACCAACGCCGGCGACGGCTATGCCATGGCCTATCACGCCGGTGCAGAGCTGGCGAATCTCGAGTGCTTCCAGATCAACCCGCTGATCAAGGACTACAACGGCCCTGCCTGCGCCTACGTCACCGGCCCCCTGGGCGGCTACACCGCCAACAGCAAGGGCGAGCGCTTCATCGAATGCGACTACTGGAGCGGGCAGATGATGTGGGAGTTCCACCAGGAGCTCGAGGGCGGTAACGGCCCGGTATTCCTCAAGCTCGATCACCTGGCCGAGGAAACCATCCAGAACATCGAAGAGATCCTCCACAGCAACGAGCGCCCCAGCCGTGGCCAGTTCCACGCCGGGCGCGGCACCGACTACCGCCAGCACATGGTCGAGATGCACATCTCCGAAATCGGTTTCTGCTCCGGGCATTCGGCCTCGGGGGTGTGGGTCAACGAGAAGGCCGAGACCAGCGTCAAGGGCCTGTATGCCGCCGGTGACATGGCAGCGGTGCCGCACAACTATATGCTCGGAGCCTTCACCTACGGCTGGTTCGCGGGGATCAACGCCGCGCGTTACGTCGCCGGGCGCGAGCTGGCCGAGGTCGATGTGGCCCAGGTCGAGCGCGAGCAGGCGCGGGTGTTCGCGCCGCTGCAGCGCGAGCACGGCCTGCCGCCGGCGCAGGTCGAGTACAAGCTGCGGCGCATGGTCAACGACTACCTGCAGCCGCCGAAAGTGACCAAGAAAATGGAGATCGGCCTGACCCGTTTCGCCGAGATCGAGCGCGACCTCGAGCAGATGAAGGCCAGCAACCCTCATGAACTGATGCGAGCCATGGAAGTAAGCGTGATCCGCGACTGCGCCGAGATGGCGGCGCGGGCCTCGTTGTTCCGCCAGGAGAGCCGCTGGGGGCTGTACCACCACCGGGTGGATTTCCCCGAGCGCAACGATGCCGAGTGGTTCTGCCACTGCCATCTGAAGAAGGGTGAGGACGGCGAGATGACCAGCTTCAAGAAGCCGGTGGAGCCGTACCTGATTGCCCTGGATGCCGAGGAGCAGAGTGCCTACGACCGACTGCGGGTGAAGGCCGACGCCGCTTAGAGCGCCGCAAACCCTGTGGGAGCGGGCTTGCCCGCGAACCAAGGCGAAGCCCTGGCCATACCCGCAGTGACTTCTTCGCGGGCAAGCCCGCTCCTACAGGGGGCCGTGGACACCGTTACAGAGATAGAGGGCCAAAGGCCCCGAGGACCCCGTGAAATGGCCTACCAACCCCAGGAAATCTTCTTTCGCAGCAGCGCCCCGGTCACCATCGACGAAGACAAGTGCATCGCTGAAAAAGGCTGCACCGTCTGCGTCGAGGTGTGCCCGATGGACCTGCTGGCCATCAACCCGGCCACGCAGAAGGCCTACATGGCCTTCGACGAGTGCTGGTACTGCATGCCCTGCGAAAAAGACTGCCCGACCGGCGCCGTGAAGGTGGATATCCCCTACCTGCTGCGCTGAAAACACCCCCGCCATCCGGCGAACCACCGGACGCCCCACACCGCAAGCCCCTCGTTTCCCACCACCCAAGCCTGGTGGCGGAGACGATTCCAATACCTAGACGATTCGAGGGGAAACACCCATGCGCCTTGCAGCAACCGTGGCCGGCCTCGCGCTGGCGATCACTGGCCTGAACGCCAGCGCCGAAACCATCCGTGTGGCCATCGGCACCCAGGACACCACCATCAACTGCGCCACTGGCGGCCTGCTGATCCGTGAGCTGGGCCTATTGGAGAAGTACCTGCCCCACGACGGCAAGTACAAGGACGCGACCTACCAGGTCGAGTGGAAGAACTTCACCAGCGGCGCGCCGCTGACCAACGAGATGGTCGCCGGCAAGCTCGACTTCGGCGCCATGGCCGACTTCCCCGGCTCGTTCAACGGTGTCGCCCACCTCGATGCCGGCAAGCGCAGCCTGTTCATCAGCGTGCTGTCGGGCAGCGTGCATGGCAGCGGCAACGGCATCGTGGTGCCCGCCGCCTCCAGCGTGCAGTCGCTGGCCGAACTCAAGGGCCAGACCATCTCCGTGCCGTTCGCCTCCACCGCCCACGGCATGCTGCTGCGCGCCATCGCCGCCCAGGGCTGGGACCCGCAGAAGGATGTGCGGATCATCGCCCAGGCCCCGGAAATTGCAGGTTCTGCCCTGCGCAGCAACCGCATTGAAGCCCACGCCGATTTCGTGCCCTTTGCCGAGCTGTTCCCCAACCGCGGCTTCGCTCGCAAGATCTACGACGGCTCCCAGGCCAACGCGCCGACCTTCCACGGCGCACTGGTCGATGCGGACTATGCGAAGAAATACCCGGAGGTGGTCACCGCCTACCTGCGCGCCAGCCTTGAAGCCGATCGCCTGATCGCGGCCGAACCTGAAAAATACAGCGAGCTGATCGAGAAGGTCACCGGCATCGAGGCCGAGGTCAATTACCTGTTCCACGGCCCCCTCGGCCTGCAGACCCGCGACCTGACCTGGAAGCCCGAGTATCGCCAGGCCGTCACCACCTCGATCGACACCCTCAAGCTGCTGAAAAAGACCGATCGCGGCCTGGACACCGACCGCTTCATCGACGACCAGTACATCCGCGCCGCTTTCAAGCAGGCTGGTCTGGACTACGACAAGGCTCTCAAGAACTACGCCCCATCGCCGCTCAATGCCAATGACGCCTTGACCGGCAAGCCGATCACCGACTTCAGCCGCCTGGCGCAGATCTGGGTGCGCGGCGAAGACAAGGTCCGTCATTACGCCTCGCCGGAAGCCGCCCTTGGCGCCCTCGCCCAGCTCGAGCAGGAGGGCAAGGATATCCGCGCGATCTACGCCCAGGCCGCCGACAGCGGCATCAAGCTGCTGGCCAACCAGGCGTGGTTCGTGCGCAACGCCAAGGGCGAGCTGTCAGCCTTCCTGCTCAAGGACCAGGCTGAGCAGTACGCCAAGGCCCACGGCGGCGAAGCGCTGGACTTCGGTGACGCCAACCGCAAGCTCATCGCTCAGCGCTGAGTGAATGGAGCCGGGAGAATCCACATGAGCCCTTCCCTCGCGCGCTGGCCGTTGCGCCTGGCTTCGTTGCTGGCCTGCCTGCTGTTCTGGCAGGTGGCGGCCAGCCACAAGCTGAACTTCGGCCTGTTCACCTTTACCTACGTGCCGACGCCCGGCGCGGTGCTCGATGCGGCCTGGCAGCTGCTGGCCTCCAATGCGCTGCTGGCGCACCTGGGCAGCAGCCTGTCGCGGGTATTCGCCGGCTATCTGGCCGCAGCAGTGCTGGGGGTGGTGTTGGGGCTGTTGATCGGTCGCTCGAAATGGGCCGAAGACACCCTGCTACCGCCGCTGGAAGTGCTGCGGCCGATCCCGGCGGTGGCGTGGATTCCCCTGGCGATCCTGATGTTTCCGTCCTCGGAGCTGTCGATGGTGTTCATCACCTTCACCGGCGCGTTGTTCCCGATCCTGCTCAACACCGTGCATGGCGTCGAGGCGGTCGACCCACGGCTGGTCGCCTCGGCGCGCAGCCTGGGAGCAGGGCGCTGGGCGATCCTGCGGGAAGTGGTGCTGCCTGGTGCATTGCCAAGCATCGTCACGGGCCTGGCCATCGGCATGGGCACCTCGTGGTTCTGTCTGGTGACCGCCGAGATGATCTCCGGGCAGTTCGGCATTGGTTACTACACCTGGGAGTCCTACACCTTGCAGAACTACCCGGACATCATCGTCGGGATGTTGCTGATCGGCCTGTTGGGCATGGGCAGTAGTGCCCTGGTCAAGCGCCTCGGTGCGCTGGCCACGCCCTGGTACCGCGCGCGGAGGAGTTCGTGATGGGCCGTTATCAACAGGCGCCAACGCCGGGGCGTATCGAGGCGCAGGGCGTGTCGATACGTCTGGGGCAGGGCCGCGAGGCGTTCGAGGCCGTGCAGGCGCTGGATTTTGCCATCGCCCCGGGCGAATTCGTATGCATCCTTGGCCCCTCCGGGTGTGGCAAGTCCACCCTGCTCGGTGCCCTGGCCGGCCACCTGATGCCGGCCGGCGGCCGGTTGCACGTCGATGGCCAGCCCATCGACGGTCCATCGCCCGAGCGCGGCATGGTGTTCCAGCACCATACCCTGCTGCCCTGGCGCAGCGTGCTCGACAACGTCGCTTTCGGCCTGAAGATGCAGGGGGTGGCCAAGCCCGAACGCCAGCGCCGCGCCCATGAAATGCTTCAACTCGTGGGGCTTGCCGACTTCGCCGAGCGTTGGCCCAGCCAGTTGTCTGGCGGCATGCAGCAACGGGCCGAGATTGCCCGGGTGCTGATCAACCATCCGCGCCTGCTGTTGATGGACGAACCCTTCGGTGCCCTCGACGCACAGACCCGCTCGCGCATGCAGGAGTTGCTGCTGGATATCTGGACGCGCATCCGCACCACCGTGGTGTTCGTTACACACGATATCGACGAAGCGCTGTTCCTGGCCGACCGCATCCTGGTGATGAGCCCGCGCCCCGGGCGCTTCATCGAAGACCTGCGGCTGGACTTCGCCCGCCCGCGTCGCGCGAGCCTGCTGACCAGCCCGGCGTTCACCCACCTCAAGCGTCACTGCCTGGCGCTGCTGCGCCATGAAGAAGGCCGCGAACTGCCGCGCCTGACACCGTTGGGCCTGCCCGACTCCGACCCTCCTGCGCTACGGATCGCCCTATGACTGATCGAATCACCGACAACCCCGACATCCTCGACCTGCTGCCACGCTTGGGCGATGGCGACGCTGGCGTACGGCGCATCGCGCTGATCGAGCTGGCCGATCTCGAAGACCCCGAAAGCCTGCCTTGGCTGACCGATGCGCTGCTGGTCGACACCCACGCCGAAGTGCGCGCCGAGGCCGCGCGCCTGCTGGAGGCCTGGGAGGAACCCGAAGTGGTGCAGGCCCTGTGTGCGGCGTTGGCCGATGCCGCCGAACCCGTGCGCCTGGCGGCGGCGCAGAGCCTGAGTGAGCTTAAGAGCTTGGAGGCAGGGCTGTTGATCTTGCCGTGGGTCAATCACGCCGAGCCTTTCGTGCGTGCCAGTGCCCTGCGCGCCCTGCGCGAGTTGCGCCTGGAAGAGGCCGCCGCACCTGCGTTGCTGGCGCTGGGCGATGGCGAGGCAGCGGTGCGCCGTGAGGCGGTGGGGATTCTTGGCTGGCTCAAGCATGAGCCGGCCTTGCCGGCCTTGGCGCGGCTGGCTGGTGAAGAGGTGGATACCGACGTGCGCCGCGCGGCCATCGGCGCACTGGGCCTGGCCCGTGACGGCAGTGTATTGCCGGCGTTGATTGCCGCGCTGGGCGACCCCGCCTGGCAGGTGCGCGAAGAAGCCGCCACGACCTTGGGCAAGGTGGGCGAGGCGGAGGCGGGCAATGCACTGATTGCCGCGTTGAATGACAGCTATTGGCAAGTGCGTCTGCGGGCCGCCCGGGCGCTTGGCCGCCTGCGCCACCGCCCAGCGCTGGATGGCTTGGCCGTGCTGCTCGGCCATGACATCGCCAACCTGCGCAAGGAGGCAGCCCTGGCCCTGGGCGAGCTGGGCGATGCGCGGGCTTTGGCGGTGCTGCGGGGGGCCGAAGACGACAGCGACCCCGAAGTGCGCAAGGCAATACGTATCGCCCTGGCGCAGTTGCAGGGTGTGGCGTGATGGATGTGCCCAGTGGCGTGTCGAACCTGCGCAGCGAGGGCGAGCTGGCGCTGCAATGGGGCGAGGTGCGCCAGGTGATCAGCCATGCTCGCCTGCGCGGTGCCTGCCCTTGCTCGCAGTGCCGTGCGGCGCGATTGCGCGGGGGGATCAGCCTGGTGGCGGAAGGGGTGCGGATAGAGCGCATCGAGCTGCAGGGATATGGCCTGCAACTGATGTTCAGCGATGGGCATGATCGAGGAATCTATCCCTGGGCGTATTTGCGCGAGCTGCAGTGACCGGGCAGGCTGCTTCGCGGGCAAGCCCGCTCCCACAGAAGTTCCACGCGAACCCAAGCCTCCAAGAGCAGGCTTACCCGCGAAGCACTCACAGCGCAATCAGCTCCGGCCGCAACCCCTCCACCCGGCTGGGCGCGGGCCTCAGATGGTCACCCGCCCCGGTGATCTGCAGCAGCACCTTTTCGCGCAGGCCGTGCAAGGCCACGCCCGTGCGCAAGCGCGGGTGCGGCAGCTCGATCTCGACCACCGCCTTGATCCGCCCTGGGCGTGGCTCCAGCACCACCACTCGGTCGGCCAGATACGTGGCCTCTTCGGCATCATGGGTGACCAGCAAGATGGTCACCCCCGACCGTTCGCGAATCGCCAGCAATTCGTCCTGCAACTGCTGCCGGGTCAAGGCATCCAGTGCGCCGAAGGGCTCGTCCAGCAGCAGGATGCGCGGGTTTGCCACCAGCCCGCGGGCGATCGCCACGCGCTGTGCCATGCCTCCGGAAAGCTGGTGCGGATAGGCCGACTCGAACCCCGTCAGCCCCACCAGTTGCACGAACTCATGCACCTTGCGCGCTCGCTCGCCCTGGGTGAGCGGGTCGTTGACCAGGCCCAGGGCGATGTTTTGCTCGACCGTCAGCCAAGGGAACAGGCGATGCTCCTGGAACACGATGCCGCGTTCGCCGCCGATGCCGGTCACCGGCTTGCCGTCGATGCGGATGCTGCCGTTGAAGTCGGTGTCCAGCCCCACCAGCAGGCGCAACAGGGTGGACTTGCCGCAGCCCGAGGCGCCCACGATGGCGATGAATTCACCTTCGTTGATCGACAGGTCGAAGCCGCGAATGGCTTCGAACGGTTGGCCGTCGACGCTGAAGGTCTTACCGACGTTTTCGAAGCTGACCAGCGGCGGGGTGGCGTCGGGTTGATTGGCGGCGTGCAGGGCCGAGGTGTTGAAGGCGTTCATGCGGTTCTCCAGCGCGTGGCGCGCGATTCGAGGCGTTGTCCGAGGTTGCCGAGCAGGGCACCGACCAGGCCGATCAGCACCATCGCGGCCATCACCTGGTCCATGCGAAACAGCTGTTGAGCGCCCAGCATCAGGCTGGCGATACCGCCGTCCGAAGGCATGAAGTATTCCGCGCCGATGGTGCCCAGCCAGGCGTAGATCAACGACAGGCGCAGGCCGGCGAAAATAGCCGGGGCGGCGCCGGGCAACACCAGCAGGCGCAGGCGATGGGGCAGGTCCAGGCGCAGTGTGCGTGCCGCTTCCCCAAGCTGCGGCGACAGGCTGGCGATGCCACGCTGGGTGGCGATCAGCAACGGGAAGAACGCTGCCAGCCCGACGAACACCAGCTTCGACCCTTCACCCAGGCCGAACCAGGCGGTCAGCAGCGGCACCCAGGCGAACAGCGCGACCTGGCGCAGCGCCGACAGGCTTGGCCCGAACAGGCGCTCGCCGGTGCGCGACAATCCCAGCACCAGGCCCACGGCAAAGCCTGCGCCACCGCCGAGCAGCAGGCCGAGCAGGGTGCGCTGCAGGCTGCGCGCCATGGCGTCGGGGAGCGAGCCATCGAACAGGCCGCCAATCAGGCTGCGCAGCACCTCGAGCGGTGAGGTGAGGATATTGCCGTCGACCCAACCGAAACTGTTGCTGGCCTGCCACAACGCCAGCAACGCCAGCGGCAGCAGCCATCCCTGCCAGGCGCGCGAGGTATCACGCAGGCGTTGTTCGCCGGTCGCCGATTGCGGCCAGTACAGCAGCCGGCGCTCCAGGCGCGAGAAGCCGTGTTCCATGCCGGCCCCGACCACACCGATCAGCAGGATGCAGAGAAACACCAGGTCGAGCATGAACAACTGCCGGCCCCAGACCATCAGGTAACCGATGCCTTCACTGGAGGCCAGCAGTTCCACTGCCAGCAAAGAGGTCCAGCCGGTTGCCAGGCCCAGGCGCACGCCGGCCAGGAACGCGGGCAGGGCGGCGGGCAGCAGCAGGCGCAGGAACAACAGGTGTGGCGGCAGGCGCAGCACGGCGGCGGCCTCGCGCAGCCGGGGCTGGGCGTCGCGTATACCGATCAGTGTGTGCAGGGTGACCGGTACCACCACGGCCTTGACCAGCACCACCAGCTTGAGCCATTCGCCGATGCCGAAGAACAGCATGAACAGCGGGATCCAGGCCAGTGTCGGGATCTGCGCAAGGGCGATGAAGGTTGGTAGCACCAGGGTTTGGGCGCGGCGAGAGCTGCCCAGCCAGGTGCCGAGCAACAGGCCGCTGACGATCCCGGCGAGCAGACCCCAGAACAGGCGCTGCAGGCTTATCCACAGGTGGCCCCAGAGCTCGCCCGAGCCGTACTCCAGAGCCGTCTGCCAGACCAATGACGGAGCCGGCAGGATCTGCTCGCTCATCCAGTGCCGCTGGCTGGCCACCCACCACAAAAGCGCCACGGCGACCGGGATCACCCAAGGGATCGCCTTGTCTGCCCAGCCGCGCCTCGCGAAGGATACCCGCCAACCGCCCTGGCTCAACGCTGTCGTGCTCTCGCTCATCGATCCCTCTCTTGAAGCGTTTCAAGCTTATGCGCTAAAGGAATAAAAAATATTCAATGCCAATATCAAAGAAATAAGAGCATGCATCCTGTGCATCGGGAAGCCCCCGGACATTGCGTTTTGCTCATATTTGCGATGCGTCCTGCGCAAGCCGGGCGCAGAGCCGCGTCTTTGCTGATTTATAGCTTTCGGTTACTTGAGCATGAGTTTTCGGTCTTTGCCGGTTCTAAGCGGGGCGGCCTAGCGTTTGGCCAACGCGCCGGTCATCGCCGGCGGCAGCCTGCCAAGGAGCCATGCCATGAAAACCCCGTTCCGCCACCTATTGCTTGCCGCGCTGTGCAGCGTCCTGCCGCTGGCCGCTCAGGCCGCTGACAGCACCAGGCCCGAGGTCATCCGTATCGCCGTGCCTGACCTGAGCGCTGGCAGCAAACCCAGCGCCGGGGGCGTGGTCGATGTGCTGCGTGATCAGCAACTGCTGGAAAAAGCCTTCGCCCAGGATGGCATTCGCATCGACTGGCGCTTCTTCAAGGGTGCCGGGCCTGCGGTCAACGAAGCTCTGGCCAACGGCCAGGCAGACTTCGCCTACCTGGGCGACCTGGCCGCGATCATCGGCAAGTCCAGCGGCCTGGACACCCATGTGCTGGCGGCCGGGGTGCGTGGGGTGAAGAGCTACCTGGGGGTGGTGCCGGGCTCCGGCATCCGCAGCCTGGCGGATCTGAAGGGCAAGCGCGTGGCGGTGTTCCGTGGCACCGCCAACCAGCTGTCGTTTGCCAGCGCCCTGGCCAGCCAGGGGCTCTCGGAGCGCGACCTGAAAGTCATCAACCTGGACTTCAACGCGTCCAACGCGGCGCTCGCCGCCAAGCAGATCGACGCCACCTGGGGCCTGTCGAACCTGCTGTCGCTGCGTGACCGCGGGCTGGTCGAGCTGCCGGTCAACTCGCGCGACCTCAAAGGCGCTGGCAGTACCCAGTCGGTACTGGTTGGCACGGGCGAGTTCATCCGCCAGCACCCGGACCTGGTCCAGCGCCTGGTCAGCACACAGCAGCAGGCGGTGAACTGGCTGCGTGACGAGCGCAACCGCGAGGCGTACCTGGATCTGGTGTCGAGCACCGCCAACTGGCCGCGCAGCGTGCTCAGCGATGACCTGGCCCAGGAAAACCTCGCCCACTACTTCGATCCGCGCCTGGATGGCGAATTCGTCGGCCTGCTGCAGCAGGGCGTCGACCTGGCCGCCAAGGAGCGCCTGATTCGCCGCAGCTTCCAGGTATCCGACTGGATCGACCCCCGTTTCATCGATACCGCCCTGCAACAGGAACAGGCCGTCCAGGCCGCCCGCTGAATCCATCGTAAGGAGCACGACATGAGCAACGCCGCATTGGCCGCCGCGCCACAAGCCCTGGAACTCGATATCCATCCGGTCGCCGGCCGCATCGGTGCCGAAATCCGCAACCTGAAGCTGTCCGCTGATCTGGACACTGCCACCGTCGACGCCCTCCAGGCGGCGCTGGTGCGGTACAAGGTGATCTTCTTCCGTAACCAGACCCACCTCGACGACCAGGGCCAGGAAGCTTTCGCCAAGCGGCTCGGCGAGCCGATCGCCCACCCCACCGTGCCGGTGGTCGATGGCACCCGCTACCTGTTGCAGCTCGACGGTGCCGAGGGCCAGCGCGCCAACTCCTGGCACACCGACGTGACCTTCGTCGACGCCTATCCCAAGGCGTCGATCCTGCGCAGCGTGGTGGCGCCGGCCTCCGGTGGCGACACGGTCTGGGCCAACACCGCGAGCGCCTATCAAGAGCTGCCTGAACCGCTGCGCGAGCTGGCCGACAAGCTCTGGGCCGTGCATAGCAACGAGTACGACTATGCCGGCGCCAAGCCGGATGTGGACCCCGAGCGGCTGGAGCGCTACCGCAAGGTGTTCACCTCGACCGTGTACGAGACCGAGCATCCGCTGGTGCGCGTGCACCCGATCAGCGGTGAACGGGTGTTGCAGCTGGGGCACTTCGTCAAGCGCATCAAGGGGTATTCACAGGCGGATTCGAACCACCTGTTCAACTTGCTGCAGGGGCATGTGACGCGCCTGGAGAACACCGTGCGCTGGCGTTGGCAGGCGGGGGACGTGGCGATCTGGGATAACCGCGCGACGCAGCACTATGCGGTGGACGATTACGGCACCCAGCCGCGGATCGTGCGGCGGGTGACCCTGGCCGGTGAGGTGCCGGTGGGGGTGGATGGGCAGTTGAGTCGGACCACACGCAAGGGGTGATCCTGTAGCGGGTATGTCGGCTTCTTCGCGGGCAAGTTCGCTCCCTGTGGGGGCGCGCTTGCCCGCGAAAAGTCCACCACCGATCCCTAACTTTCCCCGTCACAAGCAATCAACTGCCGCACCAACCCCTGCGCCAATGGGGACAACCCATAGCCCACCCGGCTGACGATGCCGTAGCGGGTATGGCAAGCCTCTTCCTGTTCCGCCGTCAGGTCCACCAGCTCCAGCGCCACCAGCCGCTCTTCGTCCTGATAAGGCCGTAAGTTGCCCCGGCAGGCGATGCCGATGGTGTCTGACTGCATCACCACGTTGAGCAGCGCATAGCCATGCTCGCACTCCACGTTGGGCAGGAAGTCCTGGCGGCCGCTCATCTCGCTGAGCACCTTGCGGATGTTCGGCGGGCGCAAGGTGGTGGCCATTGGGTAGTCGAACAGGTCACGCGCGCGCACCTCGTTGCGCTCGGTCAGCGGATGCCCGGCGCGGCAACAGAAGTACCAGCGTTGCGGCGTGAGTTTGTGCACCCGGTAGTCCGGGTCGGCTTCGAACTGACGGGTGTCGGCGACGAAGAACTCGATCTCCTCGGCCATCAGCCTGCGGTTCAACGCCTGCCAGTTATCCACCTGGAAGCAGGTGCGCGCCGCCGGAAACTCGGTCACGAAGCGCGCCACCGCGCGTGGCACCAGCCCACCGGCAGGCGCCGGCCCCGAACCGAAGCGCACCATGCCGGTCGTCGCGCCATTGAACTGGTTGATCTCGTTGACCAGGTTGTGCGCGCCATGCACCAGGCGCCGCGAATGCTCCAGTACCAACTGGCCCTGGCGGGTCGGTGCCAGCTCCTTGCTGGCGCGGTCGACCAGGCGACAGCCGACGTTGTGCTCCAGCGTCTGGATGCTGCGGCTGAAGGCCGATTGCGACAGGTTCACGGCCGCGGCGGCGGCGACGAAGCTGCGGTGCTCGACCAGGGCGATGAAGTGGCGAAGCTGACGGAGATCGATATGCATTTTCTACATGAAAACTTTCGGTGAAATGCAATTGCTGACAAGGGTTGTGAACCTTATAAATGCAGTTACTTATTCCACAAAATATGAAATGCAAATATTTATATCTCTTAAAAGAATATAAGCCCCTCTGACTGCGATTCGGTTCCGTCAACGGAAATGCTCGCCAGGGCCCATGCCTCAAGGAGCATCTGCATGTCGCGAGTTTTCCGTTGGCCGACGCGTGCGTCGCTGTTCACCCTGCAACCCCTGGCCGCTGGTGTGCTGTTGGCGACCGCCGGTCATGTCCTCGCCGAGCCGGGGCCTGCCGACGCTGCGCCCACCGTCGAACAGGACGCCAAGCTTGGCACCGTCACGGTCAATGCCCGGCGCCGCGAGGAAACCTCGCAGAGCGTGCCCACGCCCATCAGCGTGCTGGGCAGCGAAACCCTGGAAACCCAGCGTATCTACCGAGTGCAGGACCTGCAGCAGCTGGTGCCCAGCACCAATGTCGCCTACGTCCACGCGCGCCAGTCGAGCATCTCGATCCGCGGCCTGGGTAACAATCCGGCCAGCGATGGCCTCGAAGGCAGCGTCGGGGTGTATCTGGACAACGTCTATCTTGGGCGCCCCGGCATGGCCGTGTTCGACCTGCTCGACGTGGAGCAGCTCGAAGTGCTGCGTGGCCCGCAGGGCACGCTGTTCGGCAAGAACACCACGGCCGGGGTACTCAACATCACCACACGCAAGCCAACCTTCCAGCGCGAGGGCAGCGTGCAATCGTCGCTGGGCGAGGACGGCTACTGGCAAACGCAAGGCAGTTTCTCCGGCCCGATCACCGACACCCTCGCCGGGCGCATCAGCGCTTACCGCACCGAGGACGACGGCTATGTGAAGAACCTCTACAACGGCGACGATCTCAACGGTGGCAAGCGCCAGGGTTTTCGCACCCAGCTACTGTTCAAGCCCAGCGATACCTTCAACCTGCGCTGGATCGGCGAGTACAACGAAGAGGACTCCAACAACGGCATCCTCAGCCTCTACAGCACCGGCCCGACCATCAACGGCGTCAACCGCTACGAAAGCCTGGCCAGCCAGGCTGGCGCTACCTTGGTGTCGGGCAAGAAGCGCAAGGTCAACTTCGATGCCGACCAGATGGTCAAGGTGTTCCAGGGCGGCACTTCGGTCGAGGCCAACTGGACGCTGCCCAACGACTTCACCCTGACCTCGATCACCGCCTACCGCTGGTGGGATTTCACGCCACGCAACGACGACGGCCTCAACGTGCCCGCCGCCTATAACGCGGGCGTGTCGGTGCGCGACAAGCAGTACTCGCAGGAACTGCGCCTGGCCTCGCCCACCGGCGGCTTCTTCGACTACGTGCTGGGGGCCTACTACTTCAAGCAGGACCTGGACAACAAGTCGTTCACCTATTACGGCCCCCAGGCCGACATCTGGAACGCCACCCCGGCCGGTGCCTTGGCCAACGTCACCACCCTCGGCAACGGCCACATCGATACCGACAGCTATGCGTTGTTCGCCCAAGGCACCTGGCACCTGACCGAGCGCCTGGACTTCACCGCAGGCGTGCGCGGCACCTATGAAGAGAAGAATGCCTGGGTGACCCGCGACGATCCGTTTGGCGGTGCCGCGGTCACCGGTGCAGCCGCGACAGCACGCCAGGGCCGCGTGGGGGCCTACGATTCGGGCGACCTCAGCCAGTACAGTTTCGCGCCGTCGGGGCTGCTGAGCCTGAGTTACCGCTTCAACGACGAGGTGCTTGGCTACGCCAGCCTTTCGCACGGCGAAAAGTCGGGTGGCGTGAACCTGACCGTCGGCGCCGCCCCGCGCCTGGGCACCGACTCGCTGCAGGTCGGCACCGAGCGGGTCAACAACGCCGAGCTCGGGGTCAAGAGCACGCTGCTCGACAACCGCCTGCAACTCAATGCCAACCTGTTCTGGGCGCAAGTACATGGCTACCAGGCCAACGTCTACGACCAGGTCAATCGCGTGCAGTACCTGGCCAACGCCGGCAGCGTGCGCTCGCGTGGTTTCGAATTCGAGGCCACGGCCGTGCCATTGCGCGGCCTGACCTTGAACTTCAACGGTTCGTGGAACGACGTGCGCTACACCGAGTACAAGGACGCCCCGTGCCCGCCGGAGGTCAGCCTGGTCAACGCCGCCGCGACTTGCGACCTGTCCGGCCACCAGGTGGTCGGTGCCTCCAAGTACATCGCCAACCTCAACGCCCAGTACAAGTGGCAACTGGCCGAGCGCATCGAGCCCTATGTTACCGCCAGCTATGCCTTCCGCTCTCGCGCAGTGGGCACCATCGACGACTCGGACTACGGCCAGATCCCCGGCTACGCCATCGTCAACCTCTCCACCGGCGTGCGCCTGGACCAGGGCGACGGCGTGCTCGACCTGTCGCTGTGGGTGAAGAACGCCGGCGACAAGACCTATTTCACCAGCCTGTGGAATTCCGCCAACGGCGGCTATGCCGGCGTGCTCGGCACGCCGCGCACCGTGGGCGCCACCGCCCGCTACGACTTCTGAGGACAAGGAGCTTTGCCATGAACGCCAAGACCGAAACCCCCGCACTGCCCGAGGGCGCCTGCATCACCGCCAAAGTGCCCACCGACGACCAGGCGCTGCTCGGGGACATCGTCGTCAACCCTTACCGCCTGGCGCCGCTGACCGCGATCATCCGCGACGGCGGGCGCACCATCGGTAACGCCCATGTGCGTGTGCTGGGCCGTGGTGAGCAGGGTGTGGACATCGCCTATGACGTCTCCGACCGCTCGCTGTGGACTTACGGCGGCATCCCGGTGTTCGGGCTCTACCCGGACCACGTCAACCAGGTCGAGGTCAGCTACAAGCTCGACGGTGAGCGCGTGCGTGAGCGTTATGAAATCTACGCCCCGGCCGTGCGCCTGCCGGTAGTGGCGAAACAGACGGCGGCGCTGCCGCTGGTCGAACCGATCAAGGTGGCGCCGGGCTTCGAGAAACGTCTCTACCTGTTCAACCACCTGCTGGGCGAGATCCCCGGTGGCCGTGCCTTCAAGTGGAACGGCCTGGGCGGTGCTGCCGAGTGGGATCAGGTCGGCAACAACTGGATCGCCGACAGCAATGGCGATGTGCGCTGGTACCTGGATATCGAGCAGATCCACGACTCCAACCGCCGCGATGGCCTGGGGGGGACCATGGGCTTCCAGCAGACCCGCGACGGCAAGCTGATCTGGGGCCAGGGCCAGACCTACTCCAAGTTCGACCTGCTGGGGCGGCGTATCTGGCAGCGCAACCTGCCGGACAAGTTCGCCGACTTCTCCCACGAGATCCGCGAAACGGCACAGGGCACCTACCTGCTGCGGGTGGGCACCAGCGACTACCGGCGTCCGGACGGCAAGCGCGTGCGCTCGATCCGCGACCACATCATCGAGGTTGACGAGGCGGGGGATGTCCTGGACTTCTGGGACCTCAACCAGATCCTCGACCCCTACCGCGGCGACCTGCTGGAAACCCTCGGCAAGGCGGCGATCCAGTTGCCGGCGGGCGTGCACAAGCAGGACGAGCGCCTGGCCAACGAGCTGGCCGAAGGCGACCTGCCGTTCGGCGACACGCCCGGCGTCGGCACCGGGCGCAACTGGGCGCACGTCAATGCCATCGACTACGACGCCGATGACGACAGCATCATCGTTTCAGCGCGTCATCAAGGGGTGGTGAAGATCGGGCGTGACAAGCAGGTGAAGTGGATCCTCGCCTCGCCCCAGGGCTGGCCCGTGCGGCTGAAGGCAAAGGTGCTGACGCCAGTGGGCGGCGATGGCTTCGACTGGTCGTGGACGCAGCACACCGCCTGGCTCACTGGCAAGGGCACGCTGACCGTGTTCGACAACGGCTGGGGCCGCGATTTTGCGCCGACCAAGCTCAGCGGCAACTACAGTCGCGCGGTGGAGTACCGCATCGATGAGGCCAAGGGCACGGTCGAGCAGGTGTGGGAATACGGCAAGGAGCGAGGTGACGAGTGGTATAGCCCGATCACTTCGGTGGTGGCCTACCGTCCGGAGACCGATACCCAGTTCATCTATTCCGCCTCGGTGGGCTACCTGACGCCGGAGAAGCTCACCACTACGGTGCTCAACGAGGTGCGCCGCGGCACCCAGGAGGTGCTGGTGGAATTGAAGGTGCACAGCCGTCAGCCGGGGAGTGTGGGGTATCGGGCTTTGGTGATCGAGCTGGACAAGGCCTTCTGATAAAGCGGCATCACATTTTCGTCAGCTCGATCGTCTAATCTTTGCTGGCCCTATCGCGGGACAAGCCCGCTCCCACAACCTGTGGTAGCGGGCTTGTCCCGCGATAGGGCCAGCGCTGTCTAAAGACCATTCGTTCTTTTTTTCGAACAGCCTATTGTCCAACACCCCAGCACCCGCTTAGCATTCGTTTGAGATTTCAAACGCTCGATACCCAATATTGAACACTTGGCTCGTTTGGGTGCCAGAATTCCTGACGGCAGCCCCACCAGGGGCGCCTTTCAACAATCAACAAGACGTTCCGTGCCAGCGCGGCGCGGTCAAGGGAAGCCGACATGCAGCTCAAAGACGCTCAGTTGTTCCGCCAGCAAGCCTTCATCAACGGTGAATGGCTGGATGCGGACAGCGGTCAGACCATCAAGGTGACCAACCCGGCCACCGGCGAAGTCATCGGTACCGTGCCGAAGATGGGGGCTGCGGAAACCCGCCGCGCCATCGAAGCCGCCGACAAGGCCCTGCCGGCCTGGCGTGCCCTGACCGCCAAGGAGCGTTCGAACAAGCTGCGCCGCTGGTTCGAGCTGATGATCGAGAACCAGGACGATCTGGCTCGCCTGATGACCACCGAGCAGGGCAAGCCGCTGGCCGAAGCCAAGGGCGAAATCGCCTATGCCGCCTCCTTCATCGAGTGGTTCGCCGAGGAAGCCAAGCGCGTCTACGGCGACACCATCCCAGGTCACCAGCCAGACAAGCGCCTGATCGTCATCAAGCAGCCGATCGGTGTCACCGCGGCCATCACCCCGTGGAACTTCCCGGCGGCGATGATCACCCGTAAAGCCGGCCCGGCCCTGGCCGCTGGCTGCACCATGGTGCTCAAGCCTGCTTCGCAGACCCCATACTCCGCCCTGGCCCTGGTCGAGCTGGCCACCCGCGCCGGTATCCCGGCTGGCGTGCTGAGCGTTGTTACCGGCAGCGCTGGCGAAGTCGGCGGCGAGCTGACTGGCAACTCCCTGGTACGCAAACTGTCCTTCACCGGCTCGACCGAAATCGGTCGCCAGCTGATGGAAGAATGCGCCAAGGACATCAAGAAGGTTTCCCTGGAGCTGGGCGGCAATGCTCCGTTCATCGTGTTCGACGACGCCGACCTGGACAAGGCGGTCGAGGGCGCGATCATCTCCAAGTACCGCAACAACGGCCAGACCTGCGTCTGCGCCAACCGTATCTATGTGCAGGACGGTGTCTACGACGCGTTCGCCGAGAAGCTCAAGGCTGCCGTTGGCAAGCTGAAGATCGGTAACGGCCTGGAAGAAGGCACCACCACTGGCCCGCTGATCGACAACAAGGCGGTCGCCAAGGTCCAGGAGCACATCGAGGACGCCGTCTCCAAGGGCGCCAAGGTGCTGTCCGGCGGCAAGCTGATCGAAGGCAACTTCTTCGAGCCGACCATCTTGGTCGACGTACCGAAGACTGCCGCCGTCGCCAAGGAAGAGACCTTCGGCCCGCTCGCGCCGCTGTTCCGCTTCAAGGACGAGGCCGAAGTCATCGCCATGTCCAACGACACCGAGTTCGGCCTGGCCTCGTACTTCTATGCCCGCGACATGAGCCGCGTGTTCCGCGTCGCCGAGGCCCTGGAATACGGCATGGTCGGCATCAACACCGGCCTGATCTCCAACGAAGTCGCGCCGTTCGGCGGTATCAAGGCCTCGGGCCTGGGCCGCGAAGGTTCCAAGTACGGCATCGAGGACTACCTCGAAATCAAATACCTGTGCATCAGCGTTTGATGCGCTAAGGGCTTTACCTCTGCCAGCGGGGCGCGAGAGCGACGTCTCGCTGGTTTTTTTGACATGCAGTACCTGGTGGCCAGGGCGCCGGTGACAGTCGATCAACGAATACTGTTCGCAGGCACACCCAGCCACCCCCGAATAACAGCGCCGTCAGAGTCGGCGCGAATGAGGGCATTATGAGCAAGACCAACGAATCCTTGATGCAACGCCGTGTCGCCGCCGTCCCACGTGGCGTCGGCCAGATCCACCCGATCTTCGTCGAGTCGGCGAAGAACTCCACGGTGATCGACGTTGAAGGCCGCGAACTGATCGACTTCGCCGGCGGCATCGCAGTACTGAACACCGGCCACCTGCACCCGAAAGTGGTCGCTGCCGTTCAAGAGCAGCTGACCAAGGTCAGCCACACCTGCTTCCAGGTGCTGGCCTACGAGCCTTATGTCGAGCTGTGCGAGAAGATCAACAAGCTGGTTCCGGGTAACTTCGACAAGAAGACCCTGCTGGTTTCCACCGGCTCCGAAGCCGTTGAAAACGCCGTGAAGATCGCCCGTGCCGCCACTGGCCGTGCCGGTGTGATCGCCTTCACCGGCGGCTACCACGGCCGCACCATGATGACCCTGGGCCTGACCGGCAAGGTCGTGCCGTACTCCGCAGGCATGGGCCTGATGCCAGGCGGCGTGTTCCGTGCCCTGTTCCCGAGCGAGCTGCACGGCGTGAGCGTCGATGACGCCATCGCGTCGGTCGAGCGCATCTTCAAGAACGACGCCGAGCCACGCGACATCGCTGCGATCATCCTCGAGCCAGTACAAGGCGAAGGCGGCTTCTTGCCAGCGCCGAAAGAACTGATGCAGCGCCTGCGCGCCCTGTGCGACCAGCACGGCATCCTGCTGATCGCCGACGAAGTGCAGACCGGCGCTGGCCGTACCGGCACCTTCTTCGCCATGGAGCAGATGGGCGTCGCGCCTGACCTGACCACCTTCGCCAAGTCCATCGCTGGCGGCTTCCCGCTGGCCGGTGTGTGCGGCAAGGCCGAATACATGGACGCCATCGCCCCAGGTGGCCTGGGCGGCACCTACGCCGGTTCGCCGATCGCCTGCGCCGCGGCCCTGGCCGTCATCCAGGTGTTCGAGGAAGAGAAACTGCTGGACCGCAGCAAGGCCGTTGGCGAGCGCCTGACCGCCGGCCTGCGTGAAATCCAGAAGAAGCACTCGATCATCGGTGACGTCCGTGGTCTGGGTTCGATGATCGCCGTGGAAGTGTTCGAGAAGGGCACCCACACCCCGAACGCTGCCGCCGTGGCCCAAGTGGTCGCCAAGGCCCGTGACAAGGGTCTGATCCTGCTGTCCTGCGGCACCTACGGCAACGTCCTGCGGATCCTGGTTCCGCTGACCGCCGAAGACGCCCTGCTGGACAAAGGCCTGGCCATCATCGAAGAGTGCTTCGCTGAACTGGCTTGATTGCCGATCCGCGTAGCCGATAAAAAACGCCCAGGCATTGCCTGGGCGTTTTTTTTCAACCTGAGGATCAGGTGCTCGAAGGGCTGGGAGGTGTCCAGTCGGCAGCAGGGAAGAAGCGTTCGACCAGGTCGTCGTTCTTGAGCATGGCGGCGTACTCGTCGCGCTTGAACGGGTTGCCGGTGCGCAGATCGTATACCGGGTGCACCACGGGCGTTGTGCTCGGGATCTCCTTGAGCTTCACATTGACGAAGCGGAAGTCGTCACCCACGACCTCGCCGATGTCTTCGATCTCGAAACGGCACCCTGGCGGGAACAGGGTTTCCGCCTCTGTTGCTGTCCATGACAGGGGAGCTATGGGCACCCCGCTCTGGTATTGGCCCGCGGGTATCTCGAAAACCACCGATGTGTCGTCGAACGTGCCCTTCACGATGTCCGGCGAGGACAGCTCATCGCTGGCGAAAGCGCGTATCACGTAGGGATTTTCGGTAAAGGACGTCAGGTCCGAGTTGACCAGTACGTCGCCTTTCTTCAGTTTTCCGGTGCGAAAGTGCTCGCCCGAGGTGCTTCTCGATCCGTTGCCTCCGCGGTAGAGAGCGACCGTATTGCTCTTGGGCAGGGTTTCCAGCGAGTCCACCAGCTTGTCGACGAAAGTGTCCGAGTCGCAGAACGGGAACTCATGCACCCCGCGGCGCAGGTAGCTGTTGATTTGCGAGCTTTCATCCGTGTAGTTGCCGATGAGGCGGTTTACGTAGTCTTCGTCTTCCTTGTAGGTGTAGGTGATGCCTTCATCGGTTCGCAGGTACTCGAAGTCATGCTCATCCATGGGCGCATCTTCGCCATCTTCCAGGCGGGCGATATCGGTATCGTCCAGCAGCGCGCGATGGCGGGCCTGGGCCTGGTTCGAGAGCAGTTCGCTTTGTGCCGCGTCCTCTTTCATGTGGATATCCCAGAAGCTCGAGCGAGCGCTGGGCAGGCTCACGACGTTGTCGCCACCTGCCACAGGTGGGGTCACGGTTTCAGGCGGGGGTACCAGGTTGTTATCGCCAGGATTCCCTCCCCGCAACCCACCACTGTCGACGCGCTTCCAGGTACCGTCCGCCTGGCGCGCCAATGGCTGGCGTCCGAAGAAGGCGAAGGGATTGTCCGGGTCGATGATCGACCATTGCGCAGTTTGCGCATCGAATTGCACCTGGAACACCTGGTCGTCGATCTGCACGTAAGGGTGGCCATTGACCAGAGTGATGCCTTGCGCGTGTGCGCCACTGGCCGGTGTGCCACCTTCCAGCGAGATGGCGACAGCGTGCTGGTCGGGGGCAGGCTGGACTACGGCGTTGTCCGCGCTCTCCACCGGGGTCCAGTCACCCAGCTTGTCCTGCCTGGCGTAACGTCCGGTGTCGATCAGTTCACCGCTCGCGTTACGCCTGGCTATCCGCGCCAATCCCTGGATGGAAGGGGGGCCGAGCAGTACCGACTGACCCTTCAGTTCGACGGGCTTGAGCTCACGCTCGGTGAGACCGAGCACTGCCGTTTTCGTGTCTGCCCAGCGCCGTGGTTGGCTGGGCAGCCGCTCGGCATCGCGCAGCAGGCCACCAAAGCCTTTCATGCCGTGTGCCAGGTCACCATAAGCACCTGCGCCGTTGAGCAGCGAAGACAACAGGTACAGGCTCGCGGTGCCGGCATCGCGATTGATGAATGCGCTCAGTGCGCCGATGTAGTCGCGCAGGGCAAGCGCGGCGCCCACTGTGAAGGCAGCAGGCGGGAAGGGTAGCGTCACGATCTGGACCACCGTTTCCAGCGTGTTCCAGACGATGCTCGCGATCATATCGGCGCGACCCTTGGTGACATCGCGCACATCGACGATGCGTTGGCGCAGCCCATCGTCGTAGCACGGGATGCGCAGGTCGTCCGTGGGGGCTTCGGGCACGCTTGGCACCGGGCTCGGTCCGCCCTCGCGCAGGTCCTTGAACAGGAAGGCCAGCAGTTGCCCGGCTTGCCTGCGACTGCGGTCCTTGTAGTAGTCGATCATGCCAGGGGTGTCGAGCGACTGGACGAAGCTGCTGAAGGGCCGAAAATCGATGCCGTCTGCAGCCGCCGGAGTGTAGAGCAACGTTTGCGAGGGTTGCCCTACCGGCGACTTGAGCAGGTAGCAACCGTGGATGACTTCTTCACGGTAGGGCGGGGTCTTGCCCATGATCCGATACAGCGCGTTGAACAACTTGCCGATGGTCGGCTCGTCGGCCAGGAACTCGTTGTCGATGCGCACCACCAATCGGTAGAAGGCATGACGCTCACGCTCCGTGTCGGCAGTCTGGTGCATGCTCTGGATGCTCGCCAGCACCCAGGTGTGCTGGTCGGCATCCAGATGCCCTTGCAGGAGGCTGCGCAGCGCCGCCAGTTGCATCTGCAGTTGTACGATCAACACGCTCTGCCGACGACGCCAGGCGTAGCCGGTGTGTATGGGTGAGAGCAGGGTCTCCTCGATCAGGCTGACGTAGCGGTCGGATACCCACTGACCGCGTACGGAGCCTGTGACCGACTGCGGCGTCAACGCCGAAAGATCAACCCCGTCGGGGCCTTCGAGGGTTGCCGTGGTATCGGCTGTGGCCGTGAACAAGCCCAGGCTGTCGTCATAGCCGTTACGCAGCAATTGGGTGTAGGTAAGGGTCTCCCTGGGTGACTTGATGATCACGCTGTCCGGATCGATGCTGTCGTCGTTGTTGCCGAGCAACTGCTTGAGCTTGTCCTGGGCCTGGGCATGGACATACGCCTCGAAATCCGGCAGTTGCGCATGCTCGGCCTCGGCATACTGCTGCTCTGCAGCCTGGATCTGGTCTTCCAGGCGTGTCAGCTGGCCACGCTGGGAGGCACTCGCCGCCTGCAACCACGCGGGTGCGCGCGCGGCTGTGTTGGCCTCGGCAACCTCGATGCGGTTCTGGGTCAGAGCTTTGACCCCGTCCTGGCCCGTGAAGCGCACCAGTGTCATGAACTGCTCGTAGAGCTTTTCCGGGGTAGGGATCTGCTGACGCTGCGTGCGGATATCCAGGTACCAGGTGTCCCAGACCTGCATCTCGGTGCTGGCGGGCTGTTGCTGTGTTTGCGGGAATGGCTTGTTGGCGATCTGACTGATCAGGGCGGCGAACGAGGTGCGCTGCTGGGCTATCACGTTCTGCAGCAGGTAGGCCTGGGTGTCCGCTTCTGCGAACCAGCCCACCACCTCGACGAGCAACTGCCGTTCGCTGTCGAAACCCAGTACCGGCTTGTGCGGATGATGCGGGCAGCAGAGCAGCAGGCGTTGCAGGGCGCCCTCGGCGTCTTCCTGGCGCACTAGCAACGCGTCGCTGAGCAGGTACTGGTCGGCCAGGAGCAGGTTGGCACTGGACAACCTGTCGTAGCCCGTGCCGCTTCCGGCGGCGAAGGTTGCCAGTGTTTGCTGGTCTTCTGGCTTGATCTGGCCCTGCAGGCGTGCGCACCAGGCCTGGGCCGCGATCTGCTGCAAGAGCGCGGCGTTCATCAGCGGCCGGCTGCTGTCTTGCTTATGTGCGGCTCTCTGAGCGGGGGCGAACTTGCCGTGTAGCGCCAGTGTTTCGATCAGCTTGCAGACATAAGCGGGCGTGAGTGTGGCGTACGCCTCAGGCAGTGGCCGGTCTTGTTGCTCGAAGCGCGTGGCGGTGATGAATTCCGACGCCGGTTGGTCGTCGCCGTCGTGCAGGCCCTGCAACGCCAGGTGTACAAGGCTGCGCCGGATCTCGTAGGGGGCGGCGGTTTCGGGCAGCGTACGCTTGGTCACCAGCATGATCTGCTCGGGGTCCAGATCCAGGCCCAGGTCGTTGGCGATACTGCTGCGCAGATGGGTCGCGGCGAAGCTTTCGATACTGTCGCAGCCGCCCAGCGCACTGAGCATGGCGGCACGCGCGTGGTCGTATTCCTGGAGTGCCTTCAGGCATTGATTGGCCTGGTCCTCAGGCGCGTATCGCAGCCAATCGGGTGCTTTGGGCGGTGTCTTGAGCGCTTCGTCGAGGGTGGCGTCGAGCGCGCTGCCTGGCCCGAGGGCAAGTGGCAGGCGCAGGGCATCCTCGACGCGCCCGGAACGGGATTCACCAGGCGCCAGCCCGGCCTGCAAGGCGTGCTTGATATCGTGCAGTTGCAGGCTGCGCAGTTGTCGATGCAGCTCGGCAAAGGCCTTGCGCGGTGCGGACCTGATCACCCAGTGGCGCTGTTCGTAGGTTTGCACTGCCGATGGCTGGGTCATCGCGAGGCGCTGAGTGCGGGGCAGGGTATCGGTGATGCTGGCCCTGGCTACCGGCTGGTTCACCAGCGCGGTCAGCGCTGCGATTGCCAGGTCGCGCGTGGCGAAAGCGGCCCATTGCCGGCCTGCGAGCCACACGAGGGTCGGGCCGCTGTCCAGGCTGAACATGAGGCAGCCATGCAGTGTGGCTGTGCGGCTTGCCTCGAGCTTGAGGCTCAGGGTGCTGATGGTCAGGTCATTCTGATCGAGCGAAGCGGGCAGGCAGGTGGCATAGATCGGATGGATTCTGCCGGCGGCGATCTGGACATCGAGCAATTGCCGCAGCGTGGCCTCGATATCTTCGATGTGACACTGGCGCCTCGTCATGGCGGGCTTTTCGAGCGACTCCCAGTAGGCGTGCAGGGTGCTCCTGATCGTCAGCTCGATGCTCGCAGCTTCTGCGTCTGTCAGCGCATGGTCCAGATTGACCAGCCCCATGCGCTCAAGCGAGGGGTGCGCTTCAAGGCGTTGGTCGATGCGGGTGCGCAGGGTCGAAAGGGCGTGTTGGGTGACGGATGAAAGGTTGAGCGTCATGAGCTCCTCGCTGGCCGTGCGTGTTGTACGGCTTTGTGATGGGGGCATCACTAGAGCCAGGCGGGCGCTGGGCGAGGTGGTAGTTAATGCATGCACGGATGCTGCGACGAAGATGAACAAACTGTGAACTGCATGCCATCGCGGGTTTTTTTATGCCAATTCGCGGCAGGTGGCGCTATGGTTAACCGATGGACGTGTTTGGAAGCCGCGATGGACTGCGTGTCAGGATTATTCAGGAGTTGCCCATGAGCGCTGCAGACCCCCTCCCACCCCGCGTGCTGATCGCCGAGAGCGATCCCTGGGTGCGCGACATGCTTCGCGAGATGCTGCTCAGCGTGCGCTGCGATGCCCGTCTGGAAGTCTGCGCCGATGGCTCCCAGGCCCTGACGGCGCTGTCGAGCAAGCCCGACCTGATCATCGCCGCCCGAGAGCTGTCCGGTGTCGATGGCCTCGACCTGTTGCGCAAGGTGCGGGCCAAGAGCGACAAGCCTGGGCTGCCGTTCATCCTCATGAGCGAACGCACCGACAGCGCCAGTGTGAAAGAAGCGCTGCCGCTGCATCCCACCGCCTACCTGAGCAAACCGCTGAACCTGGACAACCTGCGCAAACGCCTGGAAAACCTGTTGCTCGAAGTCGGCGAGCAGATCGCCTGCCCGGTGCCGCCCCTTCAGCCGGGCGCCAGCCTGCCGGCCTACCTCGAGCAGCGCCGCGCTACTGCCGATGGCGGCCCGCTGTTTGCCGATGTACAGGTGGCGATCAAGCGCGCCCTCAACCCGCAGGGCCTGAACCTGCGTGTGCTGGAAGAGGAAGTGCGCAATGATCCGCAGATTACCGGGGTACTCATCGCCGCGGCCAACAGTGCCGCCATGCATAGCGATGCGCCGGTGCAGACCCTGCTGCAGGCGCTGAACAAGCTGGGCAGCACCCAGAGCATGAACCTGATCCTGGGCCTCACGCTGAAGCGCAGCGCACGCTTGAGCGATCCGCTGCTGGCGCAGCATGCCGCGCGCTTCTGGAACATCTCGCTGCATACCGCCGAATTCGCGCGTACCTTGGCACGCATGCTCGAGCTGGACCAGGAGCGCTGCTACTGCGCGGGCCTGCTGCATTGCCTGGGTGACCTGGCCGTGTTGCGTACCCTGCAGGAGTGGCGTCTGGCCGGTGGCGAGCTGGACGAAGACCAGGTGCAGTTGTCGCTCAATGAGTTTGGCGCGCCATTCGGTTCGGCCCTGCGCACCCGCTGGCGCCTGCCGCTGAACCTGCGCGAGCTGATCGCTGCGATCTACCAGCTGGGCGGTGGCGTGTATTCGCGAGAGATTCTGGCGATGAACCTGGCCGGCCAGTTGTCGCGGGCGCTACCGACCCAGGGCAACGAGAAGATCGCCAGCAGCAAGACCGCACGCCTGCTCAAGCTCGGCCTGCCTGAGCTCAACCGCCTGCGCGAGCCACCCGCGCCGCCGGCGGTGATCACAACGCCTGAGGTCGAAGCCGCGAACGTTGAAGCTGAGGTTGTGGAAGAGGTGCCTCAGGCCCAGGACACCGACGAAGACAGCGCCACGGAAAAACCGTGAGCGCTACCGCTCATCCGCGCACGATCTGGTTCTTGCCCTGGCGCTTGGCCTGGTACATCGCCGCGTCGGCGCGACCGAACAGGTTGTCCAGGTCTGCATCCTGCTCGCTCAGTTCGGTCAGCCCCTGGCTTACGGTCACGCCGTAGGTTTGCTGGCCGTAGGTGAAGCTCAGGCGCTGGATCTCCCGTTGCAAGCGCTCGGCGATCTGCTCGGCGACCTGTGCCGTGCAGCCTGGGAATACCGCCGCGAACTCCTCGCCGCCAATACGGCCGAACAGATCGCCCCGACGCAGCACTGCCTTGCCGCTGTCGGCGATGCGCTGTAGCACCTGGTCGCCTTCTGGATGCCCGTAGCTGTCATTGATGTGCTTGAAGTCGTCGATGTCCAGGAGCAGGAATGCCATTGGCGTGCCGTCTTCGCGGGCGCGGTCGAAGGCTTGCTGGGCGCATTCGAAGAAGTGCCGACGATTGCTGCTCTGGGTCAGGACGTCCGTGGTGGCAAGGCGCTGCAATTCGCCTTCGAGCTGTTTCTTCTCGGTGATGTCCTCGGCAATGCCGACGATGATCACCCGCTCGCCTTCGCGCTGCTGGTTGATGTAGCACTTGTCGCTGAGCCAGCGCACTTCGCCTGCGCCGTTGATGATGCGGTATTCGCGGTCCTCGACGGTGCCCTGGAGCAGTACCTGGGCCAGGCTGCGCTCGGCGTAGTCGAGGTCGTCGGGGTGGATTGCGTCGCGCCACTCGTTGTAGTCGGCCATCACCAGGCTGGCCGGGCGGCCAAAAATACGCTCGTAGGCGGGGCTGACGTACAGCACCTGGCGGGTTTCCCAGTCGAAGGCCCAGAGCACTGCGTTGACGCTGTCGAGCAGCGAGCTGTAGAGCTGCTCGCGCTCGCTCAGGCGCGCCACTTCACCCTGGGCATGCAGCAGGGCGAGCAGGGTCTGGGCAGCTTCGGGACGGGGTGGACCGGTCTGGATCGAGGGGTGACGTTCTTTGGCCATGTGCACGGATCGGATCTCGACGAAGGTGCGTGCGGCCACGACCCGGCCCGCCACGCGGGCGATATGCCGATTTTGAGTCGAGCAGGGGGGGTGAAGTTCCGGTCGGCATGCCCTTGGACGGGGCATGCCGATCAACGGCAGTCAGGCGCCGGTAGGGCGTAGGGAGTAGGTCTTGAGCTGTGCGGCGAAGTCGCGCAGCGACTGGATACCGCTGGCTTCGGCCTCGTGTACCCAGTCTTTCATGGCCGCCAGCATGTCGTGGCCGTTGGCGCTGGTGCGTGCCCAGATCTGTTGCAGCGCCAGGCGCTTCTCGTAGATGGTCTTGAGCGTCTGGCTGTGCGTCAGCATCGATTCGATACGTACGTGGTGGCGATCCTGAAGCAGGCTGGTCTCGCGTGACAGCAGGCGCTTGGCGCGGCGGAAGTGGTGGCGCACCGAGGTGTCGACCTTTTCCAGCTCCTGCTTGACCAGCGGGCCGATCACCAGCTTGCGGTACTGGGCCATGATCTGGAAGCGGTTGTTGAGGATTGCCATGGCGGTGTCCATGTCCAACGAGGCCTTGCCTTCGACTCGGTGGGCGATCGGCGCCACGCGCTGCACCTTGGCCAGGCGCAGCAGGCACAGCAGACGAATCCACATCCAGCCCATGTCGAACTCCCAGCGGCGCACCGACAGCTTGGCCGAATTGGGGTAGGTGTGGTGGTTGTTGTGCAGCTCTTCGCCGCCGATGATGATGCCCCAGGGCACCAGGTTGGTGGCGGCGTCGCGGCATTCGAAGTTGCGATAGCCGACCGCATGGCCCAGGCCATTGACCACGCCAGCGGCCCAGAACGGAATCCACATCATCTGGATGGCCCAGATGGTGATGCCGATGGTGCCGAACAACAGCAGGTCGAGCACCGCCATCAGGGCGATGCCGCCCATTTTGTAGCGCGAGTAGAGGTTGCGTTCGATCCAGTCATCCGGGCAGTTCTTGCCGTAGATGCGCAGGGTTTCCTCGTTGCGCGCCTCTTTCCGGTACAGCTCCGCACCTTTGCGCAGGACGGTGCCCAGGCCCTTGTACACCGGGCTGTGCGGGTCGTCGGGGGTTTCGCACTTGGCGTGGTGCTTGCGATGGATCGCTGTCCATTCACGCGTGTTCTGCGCCGTGGTCAGCCACAGCCAGAAGCGGAAGAAATGCTTGAGCCCGGCATTGAGCTCCAGGGAGCGGTGCGCCGAGTAGCGATGCAGGTAGATCGTGACGCTGACGATGGTCACATGGGTCATCAGCAGGGTGACCGCGACCAGTTGCCAGGCCGACAGGTCGAGCAGACCGTTGTACCACATAGTTGGAAAAACCCTCGGGAAAACAGGGGAAACAACGGGCGCATTATCCCTTGACGGGGAAATAAAACCAGTCGTGCTTTCGCCGGGATCGTCACCGCCGGTCACCTTGCCGTCGGCGAGGGTGTCGCCAAGGCAGGCTGGACGGGCCAGGGCGGCGGGAACCGCGACTTATTTATGAGCCGGGATTTAAAGTCACGGCATGTTTCAACCTTTATACTGCGCCATTATTTTCCATGGACTGATGCACCCGACATGTCTGTTTCTGTTCGCGACGCCTTGCGCATGGCTGCGCTCTACGTTGTGTTGTCGTTCCTCTGGCTGGTGCTGTCGGAGTGGGTGCTGCGTGGCATGACCGACAACGACCTGGCGCTGACCGTCGGGCGGCAGATCAACGTGGTGGTCTGGGTGCTGCTCAGCGCCTTGCTGATCTTCGTGTCACGGGCCCGGCTGCTCAACTTCATCGGCGTTGGTGCGCGTCTGCGCAGCGAGGATCGCGAACGCCTGCGCATGGCGGCAGCGGTCTTCGACAGCACCCTGGAAGGTGTGCTGGTGACCGATCGCAACGGCCTGATCGTGCATGTGAACCGCGCCTTCATGCGCATCACCGGTTATCACCAGGACGAAGTGCTGGGCCAGCGCCCGAGCAAGTTCAAGTCGGGACGCCATGGGGCGCCTTTCTACCAGCAGATCTACGCGACCTTGGCCGAAAAAGGCGAGTGGAGCGGGGAAATCTGGAATCGCCGCAAGAGTGGCGAGATCTATCCGCAATGGCAGACGATCTGCGCGATTCGCGACGACAGCGGTGAGCTGAGCCACTACGTCGCGGTGTTCAGCGACATCAGTGCGATCAAGCATTCCGAGCAAGAGCTGGCCTACCTCGCCCATCACGACCCCTTGACCGGCCTGCCCAACCGCCTGCTGTTCAGCGACCGTGCCGAGCAGGCGTTGGCGGCGGCGCAGGCGAACAAGCGTGGCTGCGCCTTGCTGCTGCTCGACCTCGACCACTTCCAGAGCATCAACGACAGCCTGGGGCACACCATTGGCGACCAGTTGCTCAAGCTGGTGGGCGAGCGTTTGCAGGAGCAGCTGGGTAGCGGCGTGACCCTGGCGCGCCTGGGCGGCGATGAGTTCGCGGTACTGCTCGAGGGGTGCCAGCAGGTCGCCCAGGCGGCGACCACTGCACAGGGCATCCTTGAACGCCTTCGTCAGCCGTTCGCGTTCGAAGGGCAGCAGCTGTTCATCGGTGCGAGCATCGGTATCAGCCTGTTCCCCAGCGACGCGCTGAGCGCCGAGCAACTGTTGCGCAATGCCGACTCGGCGCTGTTCAAGGCCAAGAGCAATGGTCGCGCCTGCTATGCGCTGTACACCGAAGAACTTACCGCCCACGCCCAGCATCGCGTCGAGACCGCCGGCGAACTGCGCCGGGCGCTGGCCCAGGAAGAGTTGCGTGTCTTCTACCAGCCGGTGCACGACCTGTTCACCGGGAGCATGGTCGGGGTCGAGGCGCTGGTGCGCTGGCAGCATCCCGAGCGCGGCCTGGTGCCGCCGGGCGAGTTCATCCCGATCGCCGAGCGCACCGGGCTGATCGTCGATATCGATGCCTGGGTGCTGCGGCAGGCTTGTCGGCAGATGGTGCAGTGGCAAGCCGAGGGGCGAGTGCTGGACTTCGTCGCGGTTAATTTGTCGAGTCGCCTGTTCGGCCAGCGTGGCCTGTATCGACAAGTGGCCGAGGTGCTGGACGAGACCGGCCTGGACCCGGCGCTGCTGGAGCTGGAAGTGACCGAGAGCGCGGTGATGGAGGACCCCGAGGTGGCGCTGGAGCAGTTGCACCGTCTGCGCGAGCTGGGCTTGCGCCTGGCGATCGACGATTTCGGCACCGGCTATTCATCGCTGTTGCGGCTCAAGCGCCTGCCGGTGCAGAAGCTGAAGATCGACCAGGGCTTCGTCGCCGGATTGCCCAATGACGAAGACGACATCGCCATCGTGCGGGTGATCATCGCCCTGGCGCGGAGCATGGGGATGCAGGTGCATGCCGAGGGGATCGAGCAGGCCGAGCAGGCGCGACTGCTGCTGGAGCAGCAGTGCGACCTGGGGCAGGGCTACTGGTTCGGACGGCCCGTGGCGGCCGAGAACCTGCGCTGGTCGTAGGAACTCGATTTCAGCTCAGCGCTTGTTCAAGCCTTTGGCCAACCGATCCCCGCCCAACTGGATCACCGCCACCAAGGCCACCAGCATGACGATCACCGTCAGCATGATCTGGCTGTCGAAGCGCTGGTACCCATAGCGGTAGGCGATGTCACCCAGACCACCGGCACCGATCGCGCCGGCCATGGCCGAGGAGTTGATCATGGTCACCAAGGTGATGGTGAAACCGCCGACGATCCCTGGCAGCGCTTCAGGCAGCAGCACATGCCAGATGATGTGCCAGCGTCGGCAGCCCATGGCCTGCGCCGCTTCGATCAGGCCGTGGTCGACCTCGCGCAGGCTGACTTCGGCGATTCGGGCGAAGAACGGCGTGGCAGCGATGGTCAATGGCACCACGGCCGCCCAGACGCCATAGGTGGTACCGACGATCAGCCGGGTAAAGGGGATCAGTGCCACCATCAGGATCAGGAAGGGGATCGAACGGAACAGGTTGACGAAGGCGCCGAGCACGCGGTTGAGCAGCGGCGCTTCGTAGATGCCGCCCTTGCCGCTGGTGACCAGCAGCACCGCCATCGGAATCCCCACCAGCAGCGCGATCAACGAAGACACCCCCACCATGAGCAGGGTATCGATCAGGCCTTGCAGCAGGCGTTCAGTCCACATAACCCAGCACCTCCACATCGGCAGCCCAGCGCCGGGCACGTTCGAGCAGTTGATGAGCCCCGAGCGCGGAGCCGCGCACGGCCAGGACCAGTTGGCCCAAGGCGTGCTCGCCAATGGTCTCGACACCCCCCTGGAGCAGACGCACACGCCCGCCGAGATCGGTGAACAATGCCGACAGCTCCGGCTCGCCGACCAGCTGCAGGCGCAACACCACGGCAGCGTCCTGGCTGACCGGTTGAGCCCGCAAATTGGCCTGCAAGGCTGCGGGTAGCTTGGTCTGCAAGGGGGCGAGCAAGGTGCGGGTCACTTCGTGGCGCGGCGCGCCGAATACCTGCCAGACCTCGCCCTGCTCGACTACTTCGCCACGTTCGAGCACCACCACGCGCTGGCAGATGTCGCGGATCACCGCCATCTCGTGAGTGATCAGCACGATGGTCAGGCCAAGGCGCTGGTTGATATCGCGCAGCAGGTCGAGGATCGAGGCGGTGGTTTCAGGGTCCAGTGCCGAGGTCGCTTCGTCGCACAACAGGATCTGCGGATCGTGCACCAGCGCGCGGGCGATGCCGACACGCTGCTTCTGACCGCCGGACAACTGCGCCGGATAGACATGGTGTTTCTGTTCCAGGCCTACCAGCTCCAGCAACTCGCGCACTTTGCGGTGACGCTCGGCCTTGGCCACGCCGGCGACCTTCAAGGGGAGCTCGACGTTCTGCCACACGGTCTTGGCCGACATCAGGTTGAAGTGCTGGAAGATCATGCCGATGCGCCGGCGCAGCGACACCAGGCGATCCTCGTCGAACGGAGCGATGTCGACCTGGTCGATCAGCACGCGCCCTTCGCTGGGTTGCTCCAGGCGGTTGATGGTGCGCAGCAGTGACGACTTGCCGGCGCCGCTGCGGCCGATGATGCCGAAGATCTCGCCGCGGCGGATGTTCAGGTCGATGTCGTGCAGGGCAGGGTGAGCTTGCCCGGGGTAGGTCTTGCCCAACCCGATGAAGCGTACATGAGCCTCGTTCACCTCCGGGCGCAATACCTGCTCGCGCGCCGGGGCCGGCGTGGCGTGGGGGACGGGCGCCCTGAGGGCGCTGGCGCTACTCATCTCAGCCCTCCCAGCCGGCCTGGTACAGGCTGCCGTGGGCCTTGTTCAAGGCTTCACGCACGGCCGGCGAATGCTGGTAGATATCGACGAACTTGGCCAGGCGCGGGTCGTCCTTGCTTTGCGGGCGGATCACGAACTGGATCACGTACTCCTTGTTCTCCAGGCCGTCGAACAGTAACGCCGAGGTGGCATCGAAGCTGTTAGCCAGGCGAATGTAGGCCGGGTAGCCCTGCACCAGGTCGGCATCGTCGTAGGCCCGCACCAGTTGCACGGCCTCGACCTGAAGAATCTTGAGCTTCTTCGGGTTGGCGACGATGTCGTCTTCGGTGGCCTTGTAACCCACGCCAGGCTTGAGCGTGATCAGCCCGGCCTTGGCCAGCAACTGCAGGCCGCGCCCGCTGTTGATCGGGTCGTTGGCGATGGCCACGCTGGCGCCTTCGGGCAGTTCGGCGAAGCGCTTGTACTTCTTCGAATACAGGCCGACGTTGTTGATGATCCCCGGTGCATAGGGCACCAGGTTGAAGCCTGCTGCGGCCTTGGCGTTTTCCAGGAAAGGAATGTGCTGGAAGTAGTTCACGTCGATGTCGCCGCTGTTGAGGCTGACGTTGGGGGCGATCCAGTCGCTGAACTCGATCAGCTTCACCTCCAGGCCTTGCTTGTGCGCTTCTGCCACGGCCGCTTCGAGCGGAATGGCGAAGGCGGCCGTGGTACCGATCTTCAGGGGTTCGACTGCCAGCGCGGCGCCGGCAAGGCCCAGGGACAGCAGGGCGGCCGCGACGGGCCGATAGAGTTTCTCAAGCATGATGCGCGGCTCCGGTCGGGGCGTTGGTCGGGGTGCGATAGGTGCTGCCGGGATGGTCGGCGGGCAGATGTGCGCTAGGGCTGGCGAACAGCTTCTGGCGCAGGCTGCCCTCGGCGTAGGCGGTCTTGTAGCGGCCGCGGCGTTGCAGTTCGGGGACCACCAGGTCGATGAAGTCTTCGTAGCTTTCCGGGGTGACGGTGCGTGCCAGGTTGAAGCCGTCCAGGCCGGTCTCGTCGATCCAGCCGATCAGTTGCTCGGCGACCTGGTCAGGCGCACCGACCAGGGTCACGTAGCGTCCGCCGAGGGCGTGTTGTTCCAGCAGGCGGCGGCGGGTCCAGGCGTTGTCCTGCAGGAGCTTGGTGGCGGACTGGATCGCATTGCCCTGGCCTGCGTTGATCGGCTCGTCGAGGTCGAAGGCGGCGAAGTCGATGCCGGTGGAGGCGGCAAAGTGCGCCACACCCGCTTCGGCGCTGGCGTGGCGCAAATACTCGGCGTGCTTGGCGCGGGCCTGCTCCTCGGTCGGTGCGACGATCACGGTGATGCCCATGAACACCTTGATCGCCTGAGGGTCGCGGCCGGCGGCGAGGGCGGCTGCGCGCACCTTGTCGACCTGGGCACGGGTGCCTGAGTGGGTCTGGCCGCCGATGAACACGCACTCGGCGTGGTTGCCGGCAAATGCCAGGCCGCGTGCCGAGCTGCCCGCCTGGAACAGCACCGGTGTGCGCTGCGGCGAGGGTTCGCACAGGTGATAGCCCTCGACCTTGTAGAACTCGCCTCGGTGCTCGACCTTGCGCACTTTGTCGGGCCGGGCATAGACGCGCTGCTTGCGGTCTTCGACCACCGCATCGTCCGCCCAACTGCCTTCGAGCAGCTTGTACAGCACCTGCAGGTATTCGTCGGCCTGGTCGTAGCGCCGGTCGTGCTCGGGCTGCTGTTCCAGGCCCATGGCACGGGCCGCGCTGTCGAGGTAGCCGGTGACGATGTTCCAGCCGACCCTGCCCTTGCTCAGGTGGTCGAGGGTCGAGAGCCTGCGGGCGAACAGATACGGCGGCTCGTAGGTGAGGTTGGCGGTAAGCCCGAAACCCAGGTTGCGGGTCACCGCGGCCATGGCCGAGACCAGCAGCAGCGGATCGTTTACCGGCAGCTGGATCGACTCCTTGAGCGTGACGTCGACCGAGTCGCCGTAGATGTCGTAGGTGCCGACGATGTCGGCGATGAAAAGCCCGTCGAACAGCCCGCGCTCCAGCAGGCGCGCGAGGTCGGTCCAGTACTCGATGTCCTTGTAGCGGGTCGAGGTGTCGCGCGGATGGGTCCACAGGCCGTGGTTGATATGGCCAATGCAGTTCATGTTGAAAGCGTTGAGCAGGATCTGCTTGCTCATCAGATGGTCCCTCGCAGCGGTGGGTTTTCGCCGTTGAGGTAGTAGTTGCCGATGGCGTGGTACTTCCAGCGCACCGGGTCGTGCAGGGTGTGGACCCGGGCGTTGCGCCAGTGGCGATCGAGGTTGTGTTCGGCCAGGGTGGCGCGGCTGCCGGCCAGCTCGAACAGGGTGCTGGAGGCTGACAGGGAAATCTCGGTGCTGATCGCGCGGGCCTCGGCGACGGCGATGGAGGCGGCGGCCACGCTGCTGGCGTTGCTGGCGTTGCTGGCGTTGCTGTCGCGCTGGGCCTGGTCGAGGATTTCGCCGGCCCGCTCGAGCAGTGCTTCGGCGGCGTGCAGGCGGATGCTCAGGCGGCCGAAGCTGTTGAGTGTCAGTGGATCGGCCGAGGCCTGGTCGACACCAGCGTCGATCCATGGGCGGCTGTGGTTGCGCACGAAGTGCAGGGCGTCTTCGACCGCGGCGCGAGCGATGCCGGTGTCGATGGCAGCGTGGAGAATCTGGGCCAATGGGCCGACTGTTGTCGGGCGTTCGAACGCGGCCTGGAAGGGCACCAGGTCGGTAGCCTCGACACGGACATTGTCGAACAGCACCGAACCGCTGCCGGTGGTGCGCTGGCCGAAGCCGCTCCAGTCGTCGATCACTTGCACACCGGGGCTGTCGGCGGGCACGAACGCCAGTTGCTGCACGCCCTCGTCATCGACCACCGAGGTGGGGATGCGCTGGGCGTAGATCGCGCCGGTGGCGTAGAACTTGCGGCCGTTGATGCGGTAGCCGTCGCCGTCGCGGGTCAGGCGGGTAGTACGGTCGCTGGAGGTCCTGGTGCCGAGTTCGGCCAGGGCGTTACCGAAGCGCTTGCCGGCCAGCACCTCGGCGTAGAGACGCTGTTGCTGTTCGAGGGTGCCGTTCACGCGCAGCACTTCGAGGGCGTAGAAGTGGTTCTGCGGAATCTGCCCGAGCGAGGCGTCGGCCTGGGCGATGCGGGCGATGACCTTGGCCAGGGTGACGTTCGATACTTCGGCGCCGCCGAAGGCCTTGGGTACGCTGATCGCCCACAGGCCGGAGCGGGTGAACAGTTCCAGTTCGGCGTGTGGCAGGCGGCGTTCTCGGTCGCGCAGGGCGCTGTCGCGCTGCAGTTGCCGGGCGATGTCTTCAGCGACGGCAATGGCCTGCGCGTCGCTGGTGATCACGGATGTTGTCATGTTGTTCTCCGGGGCCTTTCGCGGGACAAGTCGCAGCGGCGAACCGCCGCTCCTACAGACCTGTGTTGTCCCTGTAGGAGCGGGCTTGCCCGCGAAAGGCCCTCAAGTCAGATCCAGGAATGCCGTGCAGGCAGCGTGCCGTTGAGGTAATAGGCGCCGACCGCGTGGTACTTCCAGCGCACCGGGTCGTGCAGCGTGTGCACCCGGGCGTTGCGCCAGTGGCGGTCGAGGTTGAATTCGGCGAGGGTGGCGCGGCTGCCGGCGAGTTCGAGCAGCTTCTCGCTGGCCTGCAGCGAAATCTCGGTGGTGAGCACCTTGGCCTCGGCCACGGCAATCGAGGCGCGCGCCGCCGCAGCGGCATCGATGGGCGCCGCATTGACTTCGTCCAGTACCTGCGCGGCCTTGCGCAGCAGCGCCTCTGCGGCGTGCAGCTCGAGCTTGAGACGGCCGATGTCGGCGATCACGTAGAGATCATCGCTGGCCCGTTCGACCTTGGCATCGATCCACGGCCGCGACTTGTCACGCACGAAGGCGATGGCGTCGTCGATGGCCGCTTCGGCGATTCCGGCGTCGATGGCAGTCTGGATCAGTTGCGAGACCGCGCCCTGGATATTGGGCTGGTCGGCCTGGCGCCAGTTGTCGATCACCAGGTCCGCGTCCACCGGCACCTGGTCGAGCAGCACCGTGCCGCTGGCGGTGGTGCGCTGGCCGAAGCCGGACCAGTCGTCGACGATGCGCAGCCCAGGGCTGCCACGGCGTACGAAGGCCAGGCGCTGGCGACCTTCGTCGTCCAGGGCCTTGACCGCCACCCAGTGGGCGAACAGGGCGCCTGTGGAGTAGAACTTCTCGCCGCTGATGCGGTAGGTGTCGCCGTCGCGGGTGATGCGGGCCTTGAGGGTCAAGGTGTCTTTGGTGCTGCGTTCGGGGCCGGCATTGCCGATGCGCCAGCCGTCCAGCACCGAGCGGAAGATCAGCGCCTGCTGCGCTTCGCTGGCGGTCAGGCGCAGCAGTTGCAGCAGGCCGAACTGATTCTGTGGGATCTGCCCCAACGCCGGGTCGGCGGCGCTGATCAGGCGAAAGACTTCGGCGATGGTCGCGAACGACACATCCGGGCCGCCATGGGCCTTGGGCACGCTGATGCTGCCAAGCCCCGAGCGGGTGAACAGCTCGATCTCGGCCCACGGCAGCTTGCGTTGCTGGTCGCGGCGCGAGGCCTGCTGGCGCGCGACTTCGGCCAGTTCGCGGGCCGCTTGCAGGGCCTCGGCGTCATTGCGCAACACCTTGGCCGGCAGCAGCAGGGGCGAGCTGTCGATATCGCTGTGGAATTGGGTATTGGGTTGGCTGGACATCAGTGCCGCTCCTTGGCTGCACTCAATGCCCTGGCGTTACGCACTGGGGTGATTGTGTTCCTGACCATTCCTGAACCTCACGAAGTAGATGCGTCGCTACAGCTGGTCGCGACGGATGTATGCGGGTCCGGTGGTCCGGTCTATATACCTTATGTGCTTATAAAAAGTTTATGAACTAACTCTTTGGAATATGAATAGAAGAGAGGCATTTGTCTGGCTGTGCCGGACTCTTCGCGGGCAAGGCCCGCACCCACAGAGAACCGCACAGGCTTCATCGCCGGTGCGGCTCCTGTGGAAGCGGGACTTGCCCGCGAAGATCCAGCCGAGCTTTTCAGTCTTGCGAAGCAGTGGTCCCGAGGAACTTGCGCAGGAACTGCCGGGTGCGTTCTTCCTTCGGATTGGCGAACAGCGCCTTGGCCTCGCCCTGCTCGACGATCACGCCCTTGTCGAAGAAGATCACCCGGTTCGCCACATCACGTGCAAAGCTCATCTCGTGGGTGACGATGATCATGGTGCGCTTCTCTTCGGCCAGGCCGCGGATGGTCGCCAGCACTTCGCCGACCAGCTCGGGGTCGAGCGCGGAGGTCGGTTCGTCGAAAAGGATCACTTCAGGCTCCATCGCCAGGGCACGGGCGATGGCCACGCGCTGCTGCTGGCCGCCGGACAGGCGCCGTGGATAGGCGTCTTCCTTGCCGGCCAGGCCGACCTTGGCGAGCAGCTTGCGGCCCAGTTCCAGGGCCTGGTCGCGCGGGGTCTTCTTGACGATCACCGGCCCTTCGATGACGTTCTCCAGGGCGGTGCGGTGCGGGAACAGGTTGAAGTTCTGGAACACGAACCCGGCCTGCTGGCGCAGACGGCGGATCGCGCTCTGCTGGCCGCCGAGCGGGCGGTCGGCGTCGATATCGATATCGCCGATGCGGATCTTCCCGGCATCGGGGGTTTCCAGCAGGTTCAGACAGCGCAGGAAGGTGGTCTTGCCCGAGCCGCTGGGGCCGATGATGGCGACGACTTCACCGGCCTCGACCGTCAGGTCGATGCCCTTGAGCACGGTCTGGCCCTTGAACTGCTTGGTCAGGCCTTCTACTACGATCATCTCAGTGCTCCTGGTCATGCTGGTTGACCCGCGCTTCCATGCGGTTCTGGAAGTGCGCCAGGATACTGCAGAGAATCCAGTAGATGACGGCCACGGCCAGGTACATGGTGAAGACTTCGAAGGTCCGTGCGGTGATCAACTGTGCCTGGCGGAACAGCTCTGGCACCTGGATGGTCGCCGCCAGGGCGGTATCCTTGACCAGCGAGATGAAGCTGTTGCCCAGCGGCGGCAAGGCGGTGCGCATGGCCTGGGGCAGGATCGCCCGGCGCATGGCCTGGGTACGGGTCATGCCGATGCTGGCTGCGGCTTCCCACTGGCCGCGGTCGATCGAGGAGATCGCCGCGCGCAGGATTTCGCAGATGTACGCCGCCATGTTCAGCGACAGGCCGATCAGCGAGGCGGGGATCGGATCGAGTTCGATGCCGATCTGCGGCATGCCGAAGTAGATCACGAACAGTTGCACCAGCAGCGGCGTGCCGCGGAAGAACGACACGTAGATCCGCGCCAGCCAGTCCAGCGGCAGGATCTTCGACAGGCGCATCAGTGCCAGGGCAAAGCCCAGCACCAGGCCGAAGAACATGCCGCCGACACTGAGCAGTACCGTGTAACCCGCGCCCTTGAGCAGGAAGGGCGTAGAGTCGATAACGAGTTGCAGGCTTTCAGAGATCATTTGGTGACGTCGGCACCGAAGTATTTCTCGGACAGCTTGGCCAGGGTGCCGTCAGCTTTGAGCTTGTCCAGCGCCTTGTTCACTGCTGCGAGCAGTTCAGGTTCGCCCTTGCGCAGGGCCACGCCGCTTTCCAGGCGCGAGAAGGCTTCGCCGGCAAGTTGAGTGTCCTTGGCCTTTTGTGCGTATTCCAGGGCGGCCAGGCGGTCGATCAGGATGGCGTCGATACGGCCGTTGCGCAGGTCGGCGAACTTGCTCGGATCGTCTTCATAGGTACGTACGTCGGCTTTGGGTACGTCCTGCTTGACCCACTGCTCGTAGTTGGTGCCCAGGCCCACACCGACCTTCTTGCCCGCCAGGTCCTGCGCGGTCTTGATGTTCAGCTGCTCGGCCTTCTTCTTCAGGATCAGCGCCTGGATGCCGGAGATGGTGTAGGGCTCGGAGAAGTCATACTTCTTCTTGCGCTCTTCGGAGATGGTCACCTGGTTGATCACCACGTCCAGGCGCTTGGATTCCAGCGCGGCGAGGATGCCGTCCCACTTGGTTGGCTGGACCTTGGCCTTGACGCCCAGCTCCTTGGCCAGCAGTTCGGAGAGTTCCACTTCGAAACCGGTCAGCTTGCCGTTTTCGTCGACGAAGCTGAAGGGTGGGTAGGTGCCTTCCAGGCCGACGTTGATCACGCCTTTTTCCTGGATGGTCTTGAGCTGCTCACCCGCAAAGGCGTGGCTGAACAGGCCGGTGCCCAGCAGGATGGCCAGGCTGGCATTGAGAAGTGGTTTGGTGAATTTGGTCATGGCTTTCCCCGCGCTTTGTTTTAAGTAGTGGGTGGCGACTATAGGGTGGGCTGTATAGCTCAGGAAATAATAAAAAATTATCTATTATTCCTTTCTGTTATTTCGTCCCTGAAGGGCAGTTTTGAGGGTAGCCGTGAACCGGGTCCCCGTCATCGCTGCTTATGCCCGACTTAGTGCAGGATGGAATAAAGCGTTGTTTTTTCCAAGGGAAGAATTTGCCGTAGAGTAATTCCCACAAGTGGCGGCTCTACCGACCGACACCGTCGCAAGCCAGGAGAACACCGTGAGCGAACATCCATCGACCGGCCATTGGCAATTGCCGGGCATCGTCAGCGAACTGCGCCAGGCCCGTGACCAGTGGCGTAGTCGCAATGGCCGTTGCAGCAACAAGCAGGGCGGGCGCGAACTGCCCTCGCGCGAGGCGATGCGCGAGATCCTCGAGCAATTATGTGGAGCGTTGTTTCCCATGCGCCTGGGGCCTGTGGACCTGCGTGAGGAGGGCGAGGATTTCTATGTCGGCCACACCCTGGATGCGGCGCTGACCGCACTGCTCGACCAGGCGCGCCTGGAACTGCGCTACGCCGCGCGGCACGGCAATACCGAGGTCGAGCCCAAGGACGTCGATGCCCACGCACTGGGTTTGATCCAAGGTTTTGCCAAAGCCTTGCCAGGGTTGCGCGTACTGCTCGACACCGACGTGCTGGCGGCCTACCACGGTGACCCCGCGGCGCGTAGCGTCGACGAGGTGTTGCTGTGCTATCCCGGCATCCTGGCGATCATCCACCACCGCCTGGCGCATCACCTCTACCAGGCCGGGCTGCCGCTGCTGGCGCGAATCAGCTCGGAGCTGGCGCATTCGGCCACCGGCATCGACATTCATCCCGGCGCACAGATCGGCCAGAGCTTCTTCATCGACCACGGCACAGGCGTGGTGATCGGCGAGACGGCGATCATCGGCGAGCGCGTACGCATCTATCAAGCGGTGACCCTTGGCGCCAAGCGCTTCCCGTCGGACGAGTCGGGCACCTTGCACAAGGGCCTGGCGCGCCACCCGATCGTCGAGGACGACGTGGTCATCTATGCCGGTGCGACCATTCTGGGGCGCATCACCATCGGCAAGGGTTCGACCATTGGCGGCAATGTCTGGCTGACTCGCAGCGTGCCGGCCGAGAGCAACATCACCCAGGCGAACCTGCAACTCGATTGCCAGGACAAACAGTGAGGCAGGCCCGGCGGGCCCTATCGCAGCACAAGTCCGTTCCCACAGAGTGGAGCGGGCTTGTCCCGCGATAGGGCCGGAACTGCTGGCAAAGAGCAAAGGTCAACTGGTCGCCCGCCAGCGACCACAGGTCGCATTGAAATCCGATCCATGTTTAACTTGAACGCTTGTTCAAATTAAAACGCTGGTCCGCTGCCGGTGTTCAACAGGAGGATTCCCTTTGCTGAACCCGTTCAATCCGAGCCTTTTCACTGCTGTAGAGGTGCTCGTTTCATGAGTGCACCGACGCCTTCCCTTGCCAATGGCAAGATCCGCATGAACCCCCCGGTGTTCTACTTCGCGGCAAGTTTCATCCTCATCTTCGGCCTGGTGGTCATCGCCAACCCGCAAGCGGCGGGCGACTGGTTGCTGGCTGCACAGAACTGGGCGGCCAACACGGTCGGCTGGTACTACATGCTGGCCATGACCCTGTACCTGGTGTTCGTGGTGGTCACTGCGGTGTCCGGCTACGGCAAGATCAAGCTCGGCGCCGACCATGACGAGCCCGAGTTCAGCTACCTGTCCTGGGCCGGCATGCTGTTCGCTGCCGGCATCAGCATCACACTGTTCTTCTTCTGCGTCTCCGAGCCCCTGACCCACATGCTCCAGCCGCCCCAGGGCGAGGCGGGCACGGCCGAGGCCGGGCGCCAGGCGATGCAGATCCTGTTCCTGCACTGGGGCCTGCATGGTTGGGGCGTGTTCGCCTTCGTCGGCATGGCCCTGGCGTATTTCGCCTACCGCCACAACCTGCCATTGGCATTGCGCTCGGCGCTGTACCCGCTGATCGGCAAACGCATCAACGGGCCGATCGGCTACGCAGTGGACGGCTTCGGCATCATCGCCACGGTGTTCGGCCTGGGTGCGGACATGGGCTTTGGCGTGCTGCACCTCAACGCCGGCCTCGACTACCTGTTCGGCATCGACCATAGCCAGTGGGTGCAGGTGCTGCTGATCGCCCTGATGATGGGTGCGGCGGTGGCCGTTGCAGTTGCCGGGGTGGAGAAGGGCGTGCGGGTGATGAGCGACATCAACCTGTTCCTGGCCTGCGCGCTGCTGTTGTTCGTGCTCTTCGCCGGCCCCACGCAGCACCTGTTCAACACCCTGATCCAGAACCTTGGCGACTACCTCGGCGCCCTGCCGCGCAAGAGTTTCGACGTGTATGCCTATGGCGAGAATCGCGACTGGCTGGGCGGCTGGACGGTGTTCTACTGGGCCTGGTGGATCGCCTGGGCGCCCTTCGTCGGGCTGTTCATCGCGCGCATCTCGCGTGGCCGCACCATCCGCGAATTCGTCTTCGGCGTGCTGCTGATCCCGCTGGGCTTCACCCTCGCGTGGATGTCGATCTTCGGCAACAGTGCGCTGGACCAGGTGATCAACCACGGCATGACCGCGCTGGGGCAGTCGGCGTTGGACAACCCCTCGATGAGCCTGTACCTGCTGCTGGAGACCTATCCATGGAGCAAGACGGTGATTGCCGTCACCGTGTTCATCAGCTTCGTGTTCTTCGTCACCTCCGCCGACTCCGGCACCGTGGTGCTGTCGACGCTTTCTGCCAAAGGCGGCGACGCCGACGAGGACGGGCCGAACTGGCTGCGGATCTTCTGGGGCGCGATGACTGCGCTGGTCACCAGCGGCTTGCTGTTCGCTGGCAGCATTGATTCGCTGAAGTCGGCGGTGGTGCTGACGTCGCTGCCATTCTCGCTGATCTTGCTGTGCATGATGTGGGGCCTGCACAAGGCGTTCTATCTGGAAAGCCAGCGGCAGATCGCGCAGATGCATTCGCTGGCACCGTTCGCCCAGTCCCGCCGCGGACGCGGTGGCTGGCGCCAGCGCTTGAGCCAGGCCGTGCACTTCCCATCACGCGACGAGGTGTATCGCTTCATGGATGACGTGGTGCGCCCGGCGATTGCCGACGTGACCGAGGTCTTCGAGCAGAAGGGCCTGGCGCTGATCACCCAGGACGACCCGAGCCACGACAACGTCAGCCTGAAGATCGGCCATGGCGAGGAGCAGCCGTTCATCTACCAGGTGCAGATGCGTGGCTACTTCACGCCGTCGTTCGCGTTGGGTGGGCTGGGTACGCAGGAGCTGAAGAACCGCCGCTACTACCGCGCCGAGGTGCACCTGGCCGAAGGCAGCCAGAACTATGATCTGGTCGGCTACAGCAAGGAGCAGATCATCAACGACATCCTCGACCAGTACGAGCGGCACATGCAGTTCCTGCACCTGGTCAGGTAACGCGCGGCGCTTCCATTCGCGGGCAAGTCGGAGCGCCGAACCGCCGCTCCCACAGGTGCAACACAGTTGCTGACGACTGTGGTGCACCTGTGGGAGCGGGCTTGCCCGCGAATGGTTTCAGAACGGCGCGTCGCCGAGAATCGTCGCCCGGTGCATCACCCGCCGCTGCGGCCGGTAGTCATCCACCGCGTAATGCTGGGTCACGCGGTTGTCCCAGAACGCCACGTCATTCTCCTGCCAACGCCAGCGAATGCTGAATTCTGGCCGCGTGGCATGGGCGAACAGCAGCTTGAGCAGCGCCTCGCTCTCGTGGTCGGCAAGCTCGTTGATCCGTGTGGTGAACCCTTCGTTGACGAACAACGCCTTGCGCCCGCTCACCGGATGGGTGCGCACCACCGGGTGCGACAGCGGTGGGTTGTTGCGGCGGGTGGCTTCCCAGCGCTCCAGGTCCTGGGCAGTGGTGCCGAAGCGCTCGAGCGGGAACGACTTGGTGAAGTCGTGGGTGGCCGTGAGGCCGTCGAGCAGGGTGCGCAGGGGCGCCGACAAGGCTTCGAACGCAGCGATGCCGCTGGCCCACAAGGTGTCACCGCCGTAGGCGGGCAGTTGCTTGGCGCTGAGCACCGCGCCCAGTGCCGGGGTCGGCAGGAAGGTAACGTCGGTGTGCCAGATCGCGTTGTCGCGCACGTCGGTGACTGCGGTGTCGAGAATCAGCACCTGCGGGGTTTCCGGCACGTTGGGATAGATCGGATGGATGTGCAGGTCGCCGAAGCGCGCAGCGAAGCGGGCCTGCTGGGCGGGGTCGATCGATTGTTCGCGGAAGAACAACACCTGGTGCTCGAGCAGCGCCTGCTCGATGGCGTCGCGCTGTGCGTCGGTGATGTCGCGGGACAGGTCGACGCCGCTGATCTGCGCGCCGAGGGCCGGGCTGAGGGGGGTGATGGTCAGGCTCATGTCGGTCTCGAATGGGGGCGGTTGGCGGTGTCGTTGCGGGCCTCATCGCGGGGCAAGCCCGCTCCTGCAGGTACCTCGGTGAATCTGTAGGAGCGGGCTTGCCCGCGATGAGGCCGGAAGGTCAGTGACTTTGTCCATGCCAAGGCACGAGGCGGCGCTGCAGGGCACGCAGGCCCATCTCCAGGGCAAAGGCGATCAGCGCGATCAGCAAGATGCCCAGCACGACCACATCGGTGACCAGGAACTGCGCGGCTGACTGGACCATGAAGCCCAGGCCGCTGGTAGCGGCGATCAGTTCGGCGGCGACCAGGGTCGACCAGCCGACCCCGAGGCCGATGCGAATGCCGGTGAGGATGTCGGGCAAGGCGCTGGGCAGGATCACATGGCGAATCAGTTGTACCTTGCTCGCTCCCAGCGACTGCGCGGCGCGCAGCTTGGCCGGGTCGACGGTGCGCACGCCGGTGGCGGTGGCGATGGCGATCGGGGCGAAGATCGCCAGGTAGATCAGCAGCACCTTCGACAACTCGCCGATGCCGCACCAGATCACGATCAGCGGCAGGTAGGCCAGCGGTGGGATCGGCCGGTAGAACTCGATCAGTGGATCGAGGATGCCGCGGGCCACGCGGTTGTAGCCGATGGCGATGCCGACCGGAATCGCGGTCAGGGTTGCCGCCAGCAACGCCACGCCAATACGGCCCAGGCTCGCGCCCAGGTGCTGCCAGAGGCTGGCGTCCATATAGCCTTGGGTCAGCAGCACCCAGGCCTTGGCCACGATGTCGCCGGGGGCGGGTAGAAACAGTGGCTCGACCCAGCCGGCAGCGGTCACCAGCCACCAGGCCAGCAGCAGGCTGCCCAGGGTCAGGGCGCTGATCCAGCGGGTCGGCAGCGGGCGGCGGGCCTTGATCGCCGATGCGGTGCGGGTGTCGGTTTTGCCGGCGACCGGCAGGTCCAGGCTGCTCATGCGGACTCCTCGCGGCGGGCGGCACGTTGGGAAAAGACTCGCGACAGCACATGCTCGCGGGTTTCGATGAAACGTGGATCGGACTTGATCGCCCGCGCCGGTTCGCCCGCGGCATAACGCTGGCCGAAGTCCAGTTGCAGGCGCTCGACCACGCGGCCCGGATTCGGTGCCAGCAACACCAGTTCGCTGGCCAGGAACACGGCTTCCTCGATGTCGTGGGTGATCAGGAACACCGGCTTTGCGGTGCGCTGCCAGACCTGCAGCAGCAACTCTTGCATCTGCTCGCGGGTGAAGGCATCGAGGGCGCCGAAGGGTTCGTCCATCAACAGTACGCGTGGGTCGGCAGCCAGGGCGCGGGCCAGGCCCACGCGTTGCTTCTGTCCGCCTGAAAGCTGCCAGATGCGCCGGTCGCCGAACCCGGCCAGATCGACCAGTGCCAGCATCTCACGCGCCTTGGCTTCACGCTGTGCGCGAGGTACGCCGGCCAGCTCCAGGCCGAAAGCGACATTGCCGAGCACGTCCTGCCAGGGCAGCAGGGCGTCATCCTGGAACACCACGCCGCGGTCGGCGCCTGGGCCTTGCACGGGCGCACCGTCAAGGGTGATGCGCCCGCCGCTGGGGGCGACGAAGCCGGCGATGAGATTGAGCAGCGAGGTCTTGCCGCTGCCGGAGGGCCCGAGGGCGACCAGCAGTTGGCGTGGCCCCAGCGTCAGGTTGATGTCATCCAGCACCGGGGTGGTGGCGCCGGGGTACTGTGCGCTGATGCGCTCCAGCTCGAGCAAGGCCATGATGGGCTCCGGTTCGGGGCGCAGGGCGCCCCTGGGTTCGATCGGTTGGGCGGGTGCTTCAGTTGGGCAGGAACTTGGCCGTTACGTACGGCGAGTAATCCGGCAGCACTGCCTCGACCTTGCCCTGCTCCTTGAGGAAGGTCGCGGTGTCGGTCAGTGCCTGGGTGGTGGGCGCGCCCAGTGCCGCGGTCTGGTCGGCGGCCAGCGGGTAGACGTTGCCCTCCAGCAGGCCCGGGATATCGCCGGTCTTGGCGCCGGACAGTTTGGCGAGCTTGTTCACGTTGTCTGGATTGGCCAACCAGGCTTTCGGGTCCTTGCGGTAGTCGGCGTAGGCGTCAAGGGTGACCTTGGCGAACGACTTGACGATCTCCGGGTGCTTCTCGGCGAAGTCCTTGCGCACGATCCAGGCATCGAAGGTCGGGGCGCCTTTCTTTGCCAGTTCGCCAGAGGTGATCAGCACCTTGCCGTTTTCCTTGGCCACGCCCAGCGCTGGGTCCCAGACGTAGGTGGCGTCGATGTCGCCGCGTTTCCAGGCGGCGATGATCGCCGGTGGCGCGAGGTTGAGGATCTGTACCTTGGCCGGGTCGATGTTCCAGCTCTTGAGTGCCGCCAGCAGGCTGTAATGCCCGGTGGAGACGAAGGGCACGGCGACTTTCTTGCCGATCAGGTCCTGTGGACTCTTGATGCTGTCGCGGGCGACCAGTGCTTCACCGGCACCGATCTGGGTGGCGATGAGGAAGGTTTCCACCGGCACCTTGCGGGTGGTCGCGGCAGCCAACGGGCTGGAGCCCAGGTAGCCGATCTGCACGTCGCCGGAGGCGACGGCGGCGATGATGTCGGCACCGTTGTCGAATTTGCGCCAGTCGATGCTGGCGTGGCTGGCTTTTTCGTAGCTGCCATCGGCCTGGGCCACCTTGGCCGGGTCCACGGTGGTCTGGTAGGCCACGGTCAGGTCGGCGGCCTGGGCGAACCAGCTGGCGCTGGCCAGGGTCAGCGCGGCGAACAGGCGCAGGGGGGCGTGGGGGATCATGATCGAACCTCTCGTCAGGCATCGGGTGATGAATGACGCGAAGAATAAATGATCTAAGAATTACAAAATAAATAACTTTTCAGAATTAGCTTAGGAGACAAAACGCTTAGAAATCGGCGCCGTCAGAGGAAGGGTTGTGAAATTTTTGTGAAAGGCTACGCTTTCACAACTTTTCACGGAGCGCCCTCTGGCAAAGGGGTGCAGATAACCGGAAGCTATGAGCGAAGGATGTGCATACACCAAATGACGCTTAAGGTTCCGTAGTTATTCCGGAAAAATCTGACGATTTCATAAAACGGTCATTTTGGATTTATAGGATTGTCATTATCCTGTAGCGCAGGTGCATTAGACCAAAGTCGTGAAATCTCTGGTAACGATTGACTTACCAGTCACACTTTGGTGCTAAATCGCTTACCCGTGGCGAGGGGGGCATCAGATCCCCCCGCCTTGAGAATACAAAAATTAGAATGTAGAGGAGCAAAGCATGTACAAGTCTAGCCTGGCCCTGGCCGTGGCACTGGGGGTTCTCGCCCAACAAGCGGGCGCCGCTGGCTTCATCGAAGACAGCAAGGTATCCATCAGCTCGCGCACCATGTACTTCAACAACGACGACCATGAAGTTCGCACGAACGCTCAGGGTCGTAACGGTGACCAGCGCGAAACCGCCCAAGGTTTCAAGCTCGACTACCTGTCCGGCTTCACCCAAGGCACCGTTGGTTTCGGTGTCGACGTTCAAGCTCTCTGGGGTATCCACCTCGATGGCGGCCGTGGCCGTCACCCGGATAACAACACCTTCTTCCCAAGCGACAGCGACGGCTCTGCCGTGAGCCAGTGGGCTCGCATCGGTGGTAACGCCAAGGCTCGCTTCTCCAAGACCGAAGTCCACTACGGCAGCGCCCTGGCGCCAAACCTGCCGATCCTGGTCTCCAACGACGGTCGTCTGCTGCCGCAAACCTTCGAGGGCGGTACCGTCCAGTCGAAGGAAATCGACAACGTTACCCTCAACGCGGGTCAGCTGACCCACGCCATGGGTCGTGCCTCGAGCAACCGCACCGGCCTGTCCGTTGGCGGCGCTTACCGCGACAGCAACAAGTTCCAGTTCGCCGGCGGCGACTGGAAGGTCACCAAAGACCTGACCCTGCAGTACTACTACTCGAACCTGGAAGACTTCTACAAGCAGCACTTCCTGGGTCTGACCCACGTCTACCAGATCGCCAACGATCAGTCGTTCAAGACCGACCTGCGCTGGTTCAAGAGCAGCAGCGACGGCAAGAACGGCGAAGCCGGCTACACCTTCAACAACAACGGTGGCTACGCCAAGAACGCAGGCGAGGTCGACAACAAGACCTGGTCCGCGATGTTCACCTACACCATCGGCGGCCACGCAATCATGCTGGGTCACCAACAGGTTGGCGACGACGGCGGTTTCGTCTGGCTGAACCAGGGTAACGTACGCAAGGACGGCAGCACCTCGCCGCTGGAAGGCAACGGTGGCTCGAGCTTCTACCTGTTCACCGACAGCATGATCAACCAGTTCGCCCGTGCTGGCGAGAACACCACTTTCGGTCAGTACTCCTATGACTTCGCACGTCTGGGCGTACCGGGCCTGAAGGCATCCGTGGCCTACCTGCGCGGTGATGACATCAAGAACGCCCGCACCAGCGGCACCTACAGCGAGTGGGAACGCGACGCGCGTATCGACTACGTACTGCAGGAAGGCACCCTCAAGGGCCTGGGCGTCAGCCTGCGCCACGGTACCTACCGTGGCGGCGGCGAGAGCATCAACGATGCCGATCAGACGCGTCTGATCTTCAACTACACTTACAACTTCATGTAAGTCGTAGCTGCAACGAAAGAGCCTCGCCTGGTGCGAGGCTTTTTTGTGCCTGCGAATCCGTATTCTTTCCGGTTATAAATAAATCAGTATTTATTCTTTTTGTTTTTAATCGGAAGCAGGCACATTGAATCCTACAAGGCCAGACACAGCACAGGAGCCGCTTCCATGAGCCTCAAACTCGGCGACATCGCCCCCGACTTCGAACAGGATTCCAGCGCCGGCAAGATCCGTTTCCATGAGTGGCTGGGCAACAGCTGGGGCGTGCTGTTCTCCCACCCGGCCGACTTCACCCCGGTGTGCACCACCGAACTGGGCCTGACCGCCAAGCTCAAGGATGAGTTCGCCAAGCGCGGCGTCAAGGCTATCGCACTGTCGGTGGACCCGGTCGACTCGCACCACAAGTGGATCGATGACATCAACGAGACCCAGAACACCGTGGTCAACTTCCCGATCATCGCCGATGCCGATCGCAAGGTGTCCGACCTGTACGACCTGATCCACCCCAACGCCAACGACACGCTTACCGTACGCTCGCTGTTCGTGATCGACCCGAACAAGAAGGTACGCCTGACCATCACCTATCCAGCCAGCACCGGGCGCAACTTCAACGAGATCCTGCGGGTGATCGATTCGTTGCAGCTGACCGACAACTACAAGGTCGCCACCCCGGGTAACTGGCAGGACGGCGACGAGGTAGTGATCGTGCCTTCGCTGAAGGATGAGGACGAGATCAAGCAGCGCTTCCCGAAAGGTTATCGGGCAGTCAAACCCTATCTGCGCCTCACTCCGCAACCCAATCGTTGAATCCTCGTTGCATTGTTCTTAGCCATAGCAGGGATTTCGGGCCGTTTCGACGGCCCTTTTTTATGCCTGCTCTTCGTGCGGGCAGGCTTGCCCGTGAAGCGAATGAGAGGGCGCGCTTCAGGGTGAAAAGCTATATCTCCATAACGAATAAACAAATGAAAAAATATGATTTCTAGATATATGTGGCGAGCTGCTAATGTCGGAGTCATTCACAGGGGCCACACCCCGGAACCGAATTGAAGGAAGCGCTGCAATGCTGGTTGTTTCGATAGGTGGTAGCCCCAGTACCCGTTCACGCTCCGGCGTGCTGCTCGAGCGTTCGCGCCAGTGGTTGCAGGATCGTGGTGTGGAGGTGGTGACCTTCCAGGTGCGCGAGTTTCCGGCAGAGGACCTGCTCCACGCACGTTTCGACAGCCCGCAGGTGCAGCACTTCCAGCAACTGGTAGCCCAGGCTGATGGGCTGGTGGTGTCGACCCCGGTGTACAAGGCATCGTTCGCCGGGGCCCTGAAAACGTTGCTCGACCTGTTGCCCGAGCGCGCGCTGGAACACAAGGTGGTCCTGCCGATCGCGACCGGCGGCAGCATCGCCCACATGCTGGCGGTGGATTATGCATTGAAGCCTGTGCTGTCGGCACTCAAGGCGCAGGAGACCCTTCAAGGGATCTTCGCCGACGACAGCCAGGTCGTTTACGCCGAAGGCAATCGCCCGGCACAGTTGGCCGAGGCCCTGGAGGCCCGCCTGCTGGACTCGCTGGAAACCTTCCACAGTGCCCTGGCGCGTCGGCCCAAGCCGGTCGCTCCAGGTGTACTCAACGAACGCCTGATCAGTGCTCGCTGGAGCATCTGAACGACCCCGCAAATGCGTCACCGTTTTTCCACCTTACTCGCCCGACAACGAGGCAAGCAGGTGCAACCCGAACCTCATTCGCACAGGAGAGCGCCATGCGCACAGTCTTCTTGCGTCGTGGTCTGGTCGCCCTGTTTGCGGCGGCTGTGTCCTTCGGCGCCATCACCCAAGCCCAGGCCGAGAGCCTGCGCATCGGTTACCAGAAATACGGCACCCTGGTGCTGCTCAAGGCCAAGGGCTCGCTGGAAAAGCGCCTGAAGGAACAGGGCATCGACGTGCAGTGGACCGAGTTCCCCGGTGGCCCGCAGCTGCTCGAAGGGCTGAACGTCGGCTCGATCGATTTCGGTGTCACCGGCGAAACGCCACCCGTCTTCGCCCAGGCCGCCGGTGCCGACCTGCTCTACGTGGCCTATGAGCCGCCTGCGCCGCACAGCGAGGCGATCCTCGTGCCCAAGGGCTCGCCGATCCAGTCGGTGAAGGAGCTCAAAGGCAAGAAAGTCGCGCTGAACAAAGGCTCCAACGTGCACTACCTGCTGGTCCGCGCCCTTGAGGACGCCGGCCTGAAATACAGCGACATCCAGCCCGTGTACCTGCCGCCTGCCGATGCCCGCGCCGCCTTCGAGCGTGGCAGCGTCGATGCCTGGGTGATCTGGGACCCGTACCAGGCTGCCGCCGAACAGCAGTTGCAGGCCCGTACCCTGCGTGATGGCAAGGACCTGGTCGACAACCACCAGTTCTACCTGGCCACCCGCAGCTACGCGACCCAGCACCCGGCGGTGATCAGCGCCCTGATCGACGAGGTGCGCGCCGTGGGTGAGTGGTCCCAGGCCAACCCGCAGCAAGTGACCGATCAGGTCGCGCCGCTGCTCGGCCTGCCGGCCGACATCACCCTGACCTCGGTCAAGCGCCAGGGCTACGGCGCTGCGCCGCTGACGCCCGAAGTGATCGCCGCGCAACAGAAGATCGCCGACACCTTCCAGGCTCTGAAGCTGATTCCCAAGCCCTTGAGCATCAAGGACGTGATCTGGACCCCACCGGCCAAGGTCGCCAGCGCACCTTGAACGATTCGCCTGCGCCGCAGCATCGCTGCGGCTTGAGCCACCCTTGAGGAGACAACTCCAATGAGCCTTAACATTTTCTGGTTCCTCCCCACCCACGGTGACGGCAAGTACCTGGGTACCACCGAAGGCGCACGCGCCGTCGATCACGGCTACCTGACCCAGGTCGCCCAGGCGGCCGATCGCCTGGGTTTCGGTGGCGTGCTGATCCCTACCGGTCGCTCCTGCGAGGATTCCTGGCTGGTTGCGGCATCACTGATTCCGGTGACCCAGAACCTGAAGTTCCTGGTTGCGCTGCGCCCGGGCATCATTTCGCCGACCGTGGCCGCTCGCCAGGCAGCGACCCTGGATCGCCTGTCCAACGGCCGTGCGCTGTTCAACCTGGTGACCGGTGGCGATCCGGACGAGCTGGCTGGTGACGGCCTGCACCTGAATCACGAGGAGCGCTACGAAGCCTCGGTCGAGTTCACCCGCATCTGGCGCAAGGTGCTGGAAGGCGAAGTGGTCGACTATGACGGCAAGCACATCCAGGTGAAGGGCGCCAAGCTGCTCTATCCGCCGATCCAGCAGCCGCGTCCTCCGCTGTATTTCGGCGGTTCGTCCGAGGCCGCACAGGATCTGGCCGCCGAGCAGGTCGAGCTGTACCTGACCTGGGGTGAGCCACCGGCTGCTGTAGCGGAGAAGATTGCCGCAGTGCGTGAGAAAGCCGCTGCGCAAGGCCGCGAGGTGCGCTTCGGTATCCGCCTGCACGTGATCGTGCGGGAAACCAACGAAGAAGCCTGGGCCGCCGCCGATCGCCTGATTTCGCACCTGGACGACGACACCATTGCCCGCGCCCAGGCCTCGCTGGCGCGCTTCGATTCGGTTGGCCAGCAACGCATGGCAGCCCTGCACAACGGCAACCGCGACAAGCTCGAAGTCAGCCCCAACCTGTGGGCGGGCGTCGGTCTGGTGCGAGGCGGCGCCGGTACCGCACTGGTGGGCGATGGCCCGACGGTCGCGGCACGCGTCAAGGAATACGCCGACCTGGGCATCGATACCTTCATCTTCTCCGGTTACCCACATCTGGAAGAGTCCTATCGCGTCGCCGAGCTGCTGTTCCCGCACCTGGACGTGCAGCGCCCGGAGCAGGCCAAGACCGGGGGCTATGTGAGCCCGTTCGGTGAAATGGTCGCCAACGACATCCTGCCCAAGTCCGTGTCGCAGAGCTGAGGGTCAGGTCATGAGTCGTGCAACTTCTTCCACCCTGACACAGCGCCTGGCGCCATGGGCCTTGCCCGTGTTGCTGCTGGCGGTGTGGCAGCTGGCGGTCAGCGCTGGATGGTTGTCCACGCGCATCCTGCCGGCACCGAGCGCGGTGGTCAGCGCCGGTGTCGAGCTGGTGCGCAGCGGCGAGATCTGGACGCACCTGGCGATCAGCGGCTGGCGCGCCGGTGTGGGCTTTCTGATTGGCGGCAGCATCGGCCTGTTGCTGGGGTTCATCACCGGCCTTTCGAACTGGGGCGAACGCCTGCTCGACAGCTCGGTACAGATGATCCGCAACGTGCCGCACCTGGCGCTGATCCCGCTGGTGATCCTGTGGTTCGGCATCGACGAGTCGGCGAAGATCTTCCTGGTCGCGCTGGGTACGCTGTTCCCGATCTACCTGAACACCTACCACGGAATTCGTAATGTCGACCCGGCGCTGGTGGAAATGGCACGCAGCTATGGCTTGTCCGGTTTCTCGCTGTTCCGCCAGGTGATCCTGCCCGGGGCGCTGCCGTCGATCCTGGTCGGTGTGCGCTTCGCCCTGGGCTTCATGTGGCTGACCCTGATCGTTGCCGAGACCATCTCGGCCAATGCCGGCATCGGTTACCTGGCGATGAACGCCCGTGAATTCCTGCAAACCGACGTGGTGGTCCTGGCCATCGTCATGTACGCCGTGCTCGGCAAGCTCGCCGACCTCGCCGCCCGTGGTCTGGAGCGTGTCTGGCTGCGCTGGCACCCCGCCTACCAGGTGGCGAAGAAGGAGGGCGCATGACCGTGCTCAAGGAACAACCGCCGCGCCTGCTGCGTGGCATCCCGCTGGCCGCCAACGGCCTGCGCAAGACGTTCGGCAAGCGTGAAGTGCTGCGCGGTATCGACCTGCACATCCCGGCCGGCCAGTTCGTCGCCATCGTCGGCCGCTCCGGCTGCGGCAAGAGCACCTTGCTGCGCTTGCTGGCCGGTCTGGACCAACCCAGTGCCGGTGATCTTCTCGCCGGTGCTGCGCCGCTGGCCGATGCGCGCGAGGAAACCCGCCTGATGTTCCAGGACGCCCGTCTGCTGCCCTGGAAGAAGGTGATCGACAACGTCGGCCTGGGCTTGTCCGGTGACTGGAGGCCGCGCGCGGTGCAAGCGCTGGAGGAGGTCGGCCTGGCTGATCGAGCCAACGAATGGCCTGCTGCGCTGTCCGGCGGACAAAAGCAGCGCGTGGCCCTGGCCCGAGCGCTGATCCACCAGCCGCGCCTGCTGCTGCTCGACGAGCCGCTGGGTGCGCTGGATGCCCTGACCCGGATCGAAATGCAGCAACTGATCGAGCGCCTGTGGCGCGAACACGGCTTCACCGTTCTGCTGGTCACCCACGACGTCAACGAAGCCGTCGCCGTGGCCGACCGGGTGATCCTGATCGAGGACGGCGAGGTCGGCCTGGACCTTACCGTCGACCTGGCAAGGCCGCGGGCGCGTGGTTCGCACCGCCTGGCTGCCCTGGAAAGCGAAGTGCTCAACCGAGTCCTGTCCGTCCCTGGCACCCCGCCCGAGCCGGAGCCTGTAGCCCCTTTGCCCACGCAACTGCGTTGGGCCCACTGAATCTGCGAAGCCAACCAAAGGAATCAAGCCATGACCATCAAAGCGATCAACGTCCGTAACCAGTTCAAAGGCACCGTCAAAGAAATCCTCGAAGGCCCGGTATTGTCGGAAATCGACGTGCAGACCGCCTCCGGCATCGTCACTTCGGTGATCACCACCCGTTCCGTGCGCGAGCTGGAACTGCAGGTTGGCAGTGAAGTGATTGCCTTCGTGAAATCGACCGAGGTGTCTATCGCCAAGCTGTGATGGCGTTCGACTCCCAGGCCCTTGTGAAGGCCTTCGCGGGCAAGCCCGCTCCCACGGTTCCCCGTAGGAGCGGGCTTGCCCGCGAAAGCGGTTTCAGCTTGGGCGTTTGGCCAGAAAGGGCGGCAGGTAAAGCCCCAGATACGCTTCGAAGACCCGCATCCCTTCCTCCGCCATGCGCGGAGTGATCTGTTCGTGCAACTGCATCGACCGGGCATAGACCCGGTCGCTCAGCTCCATCGCCAGGGCAAACACATCCACGTCGGTGGGCATGCTGGGTAACTGGAAATGCCGGTCGAACAAGCTGTGCATCAGCTTGCCGAGCTCCAGGTCGTGCTGGCGGTCGGCTTGCGCCACTTCACTCAGCCCATGCTGGGCAAGGATCAACTGCCGGGCGGCGGTGTCCTGGCGGTAGATCTCCAGCGTGCGCTGCTCCACCAGACGTGACAAGCCCTGCCAGGTGCTGAAGGCGTGGGCGTCGATCGGCGCGCTCAGCGCCTCGCGAAAAGCGCGGTGCACATCTGCAGTCAGGGCTTCGAGCAACGCCGGAACGCTGGCGAAGAAGTGATAGACCGAGGACGGAGGGATCTGCGCCCGTTCGGCCACGCTGTAGATCGACAGCCCCGCCACACCTTCGCCTGCCAGCAGCTCGCGAGCGGCCGCCAGGATCGCTTCGATCCTGGCCTGGCTACTGGCGCGGGGCTTGCGCGGCGAGGGCGTGCGGCTCATCAGTTGCTGATCGCCAGGATGCTGGCCTGGTAGGCACCGACGAACAGGTCGAAGTCGCCGACTTCCTGCTGCTCCAGGCGCGACTGTTCGGCCAGAGAGTTGCGGGCGAGGGTTTCGAAGGCTTGCTGGCGCTCGCCAGGCAGCGCTTGCTCGCGGAAGGTTTCGGCGTGCAGCTTGCTCTGGCGCAGCGAGAATGCGACGAAGCTTTCGTCGTGCTCGGTCATGCGCGCCAGGACCTGTGCAGAAGGTGTCAGCTCAGGGTCGTCGACCTTGGCTTGCTGCGCCTCCAGGGCCTTGGCGTGGTCGTCGCCACCTTGCGCCTGGTCAAGCAGTCCGGCCAGCTGGCCGATGCGGGCGATCAGCTCGCTGGCCCATTCGCGCAGGGTGACCGGCTTGCCATCGCGCTGCAGCTCAAGGCCTGGGCGGCGCCCCTCCTTGACCACGGTGAGGAAGTTGCTGGTGCACTGGCCGCATTCGCCGTTGTCCAGCGACGGGCTCTCATCAAGCGCGCAGAACAGCAGGAAGGCGTCGAGGAAGCGCGCCTCGGTGAGGTCGATGCCCACCGGCAGGAACGGGTTGATGTCCAGGCAGCGCACCTCGACATACTGCACGCCGCGCGAGATCAAGGCCTGGATCGGACGTTCGCCGGTGTAGGTCACGCGCTTGGGGCGAATGTTCGAGTAGTACTCGTTCTCGATCTGCAGGATGTTGGTGTTCAACTGCACCCATTCGCCGTCCTTGTGCGTACCCACTTCGACATAAGGTGGGTAAGGCGTGCCAACGGCCTTGCGCAGGCTGTCGGTGTAGCTGGACAGATTGTTGTAGCAGGGCGTCAGGCCTGCCTGGGCGTTGCTCTGGTATCCCAGGTCGCTCATGCGCAGGCTGGTGGCGTAGGGCAGGTAGAGGGTGTCGGCGTCCAGCTCTTCGAGCTGGTGCGGGCGGCCGCGCAGGAAGCCTTTGTCCAGCGCTGGCGAGGCGCCGAACAGGTACATCAGCAGCCAGCTGTAGCGGCGGAAGTTGCGGATCAGCGCGATGTAGGCCGACGACTGATAGTCACGGTCGTCCTGTTCGCTGCCTTCGGCTTCACGCAGCAAGGGCCAGAGGGCCTCGGGCAACGAGAAGTTGTAGTGGATGCCGGCGATGCACTGCATGGTGCGGCCGTAGCGCAGGGCCAGGCCCTTGCGGTACACGTGCTTGAGCTTGCCGATGTTGGAGCTGCCGTACTCGGCGATCGGAATGTCTTCCTCGGCGGGCAGCGCGCACGGCATCGACGGGCTCCACAGGTATTCGTCGCCGAGCTTGGTGTAGACGAAGCGGTGGATCTCCTCGAGGTTCTCGAGCACCTTGGCCGGGTCAGGCAGGGCCGGGGTGATGAACTCCAGCAGCGATTCGGAGTAATCGGTGGTGATCTGCTCGTTGGTCAGTGCCGAACCCAGGGCTTCGGGGTGTGGGGTCTGGGCCAGCCGACCTTCGTCGGTCACTCGCAGGCATTCGCGCTCAATGCCGTGCAGGCACTGCTTGAGCAGGGAGAGATTGGCGCCGAGCAAGCTCAGGCGGCGATTGAGGAGGTCGCTCAAGATGGATTCCTTCACGCGTCAGTCGCCCCAATATGGGGGTAGAAATGACGGTCTACAAGGGTAGGGACAAAGGAACTGGCGTTGTCGCCTGGTTTACGCGGTTCCGGTGCTGGTAGCGCAGATACTTCGGGGCCTTGCCGAGCCCATCGCGTGACAAGCCCGCTCCCACAAAAGCACCGAGGCACCTGTGGGAGCGGGCTTGTCCCGCGATAGGGTCAGTGACAGCGCCCGACCAATACCGGCAAAAATACCGCAGTTATCACTCGGGCAGCTAGAGAACCGCGAAGGTTCCCTGTGCCTTGGCCACCAGTTTGTCGCCCTGGAGCACGTCGGCGTCGACCACCAGCGTGCGCCGCCCTGCGTGTATCACCCGGGCGGTGCACAGCACTTCGCCGTCGCTGACAGCGCGCATGTAGTTGATCTTGCATTCGATGGTCACGCTTTGCTGGTCGAAGCCATGGCTGGCCGAGCAGGCCAGGCCCATGGCGATGTCCACCAGGCTGAAGATCGCCCCGCCGTGCAGTTTCTGGCCACGGTTGCGCAGGTGTGGTTCCAGCGCCAGGGCCACCTCGGCAACGCCTGTGTCCAGGCGTTGCAGGCGGCAGCCCAGGAGCTGGCTGAAGGCGCTTTCGACGTATTCCTTCGGGACGTCCATCACTTCTTCTTCAACTGCTTGGCGTTGGCGAACAGCGCGGCCATGGCGTTGTTGGCCGGCGCGGCGGTGGCCGTTTCACGTGGGCGCGGGGCCTGTTGCGAACGGTTGCCGCCGTTGCCGCGTGGGCCGCCACGGTTGCCTTCGACCTTCTCGCCCGGGGTATCGCTCATGCGCATGGACAAGCCGACGCGCTTGCGCGGGATGTCCACTTCCATGACCTTGACCTTGACCACGTCGCCGGCCTTGACCGCTTCGCGCGGATCCTTGACGAACTTCTCCGACAGCGCCGAGATGTGCACCAGGCCATCCTGGTGCACGCCGATGTCGACGAAGGCACCGAAGTTGGTGACGTTGGTCACCACGCCTTCGAGGATCATGCCAGGCTCCAGGTCCTTGAGGTCCTCGACGCCATCCTGGAAGGTCGCGGTCTTGAACTCAGGGCGCGGGTCGCGGCCGGGCTTGTCCAGCTCCTGGAGGATGTCGGTGACGGTCGGCAGGCCGAAGGATTCGTCGGTGAATTTCTTCGGGTCGAGGCGCTTGAGGAAGCTGCTGTCGCCGATCAGCGAGCGGATATCGCGGTCGGTGTCGGCGGCGATGCGTTGTACCAGCGGGTAGGCCTCGGGGTGCACGGCAGAGGCGTCCAGCGGGTTGTCACCGTTCATCACGCGCAGGAAGCCTGCGGCCTGCTCGAAGGTCTTCTCGCCCAGGCGGCTGACTTTCTTCAGTGCCGCCCGGGTGGCGAACGGGCCGTTGGCGTCGCGGTGGGCGACGATGTTCTGTGCCAGCGTCGCATTGAGGCCGGAGATGCGGGTCAGCAAGGCCACCGAGGCGGTGTTGACGTCCACGCCCACGGCGTTCACGCAGTCCTCGACCACAGCGTCCAGGCCGCGCGCCAGTTTCACCTGCGACACATCGTGCTGGTACTGGCCTACCCCGATGGACTTCGGATCGATCTTCACCAGTTCGGCCAGTGGGTCCTGCAGGCGACGGGCAATCGACACCGCGCCGCGGATCGAGACGTCCAGATCGGGGAATTCGCGGGCAGCCAGTTCGGACGCTGAATACACCGAGGCGCCCGCCTCGGAGACCATGATCTTGGTGATCTGCAGTGCCGGATATTTTTTCACCAGGTCAGCGATCAGTTTGTCGCTTTCGCGGCTGGCGGTGCCGTTGCCGATGGCGATCAGCTCCACCGAATGCTTGGCGCACAGGGCCGCCAGTACGGCGAGGGTGCGGTCCCAGTCGTTCTTCGGTGCGTGCGGGTAGACGGTGGTGTAGTCCAGCAGCTTGCCGGTGGCATCGACTACCGCGACCTTGCAGCCAGTGCGCAGGCCCGGGTCGAAGCCCAGGGTCGCACGCGGGCCGGCGGGGGCGGCCAACAGCAGGTCGTGCAGGTTATGGGCGAAGACGTTGATCGCCTCGCTTTCGGCGTTGTCGCGCAGCTCGCCGAACAGGTCGGTTTCCAGGTGGGTGTAGAGCTTGACCTTCCAGGTCCAGCGCACCACCTCGCCCAGCCATTTGTCGGCCGGGCGGCCGCGGTTTTCGATACCAACGTGGCTGGCGATCATCAGCTCGCACGGGTGCAGGGTGCCCGGTAGTTCCTCGCCGACCTTGAGCGAGGCGCTCAGCACGCCTTCGTTGCGACCGCGGAAGATCGCCAGGGCGCGGTGCGACGGGGCGTTGCGCAGCAGTTCGTCGTGGGCGAAGTAGTCGCGGAACTTGGCGCCTTCCTCTTCCTTGCCCGGCACCACGCGCGCGGTGAGCACCGCCTCCTGCTTGAGGAAACCGCGCAGTTTGTCGAGCAGGGCGGCGTCTTCGGCGAAGCGCTCCATGAGGATGTACTTGGCGCCTTCGAGGGCGGCCTTGACGTCGGCGACGCCTTTGTCGGCGTCGACGAAGCGCGCGGCTTCGCTTTCAGGGTCGCGCTGCGGGTCGTCGAACAGGCCGTCGGCCAGTTCACCCAGGCCGGCTTCCAGGGCGATCTGGCCCTTGGTGCGGCGCTTTTGCTTGTAAGGCAGGTAAAGGTCTTCGAGGCGGGTCTTGGTGTCGGCGAGCTTGATCTCGCGGGCCAGTTCCGGGGTCAGCTTGCCCTGCTCCTCGATGCTGGCCAGGATGCTGGCGCGGCGCTCGTCGAGTTCACGCAGGTAACGCAGGCGCTCTTCCAGGTGGCGCAGTTGCGTATCGTCCAGGCTGCCGGTCACTTCCTTGCGGTAACGGGCGATGAAGGGCACCGTCGAGCCTTCGTCCAACAGGCCCACGGCCGCCTCGACCTGCTGTGGGCGCACGCCCAGTTCCTCGGCGATACGGCTGTTGATGCTGTCCATGAGAACCACCTGACAAATAGTGAATACTAAGGCCGCAGTGGGGATTCAGGCCCGGCGGCACTGGATGAAAGCCGCGCATTATACCCATCGTGTCCGGCTTGCGGTGATGGCGCTGAGCCATGTGTGTCGAGCGAGAAGTGGCACCCGGGGAAAAATCTGCTAACAATGCACACGGCACGCGTCGCAATGGCTACGCCATAATGCGCGGCGATATCAGAGGAGTTATTGATGACCAGCACCGCAAACATTGCTGAAGGCGAAAAGATTCTCATCGTTGACGACGATCCGGGGCTGAGCAGCCTGCTGGAGCGTTTCTTCACCAGCAAGGGCTTCCGTGCCCGCGCCGTGCCGAACGTCGAGCAGATGGACCGCCTGCTGGCCCGTGAAGTGTTCAACCTGGTGGTGCTCGATCTCATGCTGCCGGGTGAAGACGGCCTCTCCGCCTGCCGCCGCCTGCGCGCGGCGAACAACCAGATCCCGATCATCATGCTCACCGCCAAGGGCGACGAGCTTAGCCGCATCAAGGGCCTTGAACTGGGCGCTGACGATTATCTCGCCAAGCCGTTCAACCCCGACGAGCTGGTCGCGCGGGTCAAGGCCGTGCTGCGGCGCCAGGCTCCGAGCGTTCCTGGCGCCCCGGGCAGCGAGGAAGAAACCGTCACGTTCGGCGACTACGAGCTGTCGCTGGCGACCCGCGAACTCAAGCGCGGCGATGAAGTGCACATGCTCACCACCGGTGAATTCGCCGTGCTCAAGGCTCTGGTCATGCATGCTCGCGAACCGCTGACCCGCGACAAATTGATGAACCTGGCCCGCGGCCGTGAGTGGGATGCCCTGGAGCGCTCCATCGATGTGCAGATCTCGCGTCTGCGCCGCATGATCGAGCCCGATCCATCGAAGCCTCGCTACATCCAGACGGTCTGGGGTGTGGGTTATGTCTTCGTGCCGGACGGAAATGCCGGTAAATGAACCGCTGCCATGACACGGCAGGGCGGCCCGAAAGGGTCGCCCTGTTTTCGTCTGTGGTCCCCGCCTTGCTTGTTCCCGCCGTGCAGTAATCGTCGCCAATGAAAACGCCTCTCTGGTTTCCGCAAAGCTTCTTCGCCCGCACCCTGTGGCTGGTACTGATCGTCGTCCTGTTTTCCAAGGCGCTGACGCTGGTGTATCTGCTGATGAACGAGGACGTACTGGTCGACCGCCAGTACAGCCACGGTGTGGCGCTGACCTTGCGTGCCTATTGGGCGGCCGACGAAGAGAACCGCGACCAGATCGCCGAGGCGGCCGGTCTGATCCGCGTGACCGGCTCGGGTGTGCCGGAGGGTGAGCAGCACTGGCCGTACAGCGAGATCTACCAGCGCCAGATGCAGGCTGAGCTGGGCGAGGATACCGAGGTACGCCTGCGCATCCATGCGCCGCCGGCACTGTGGGTCAATGCGCCGAGCCTGGGGCCGGGTTGGCTGAAGGTGCCGTTGTATCCGCACCCGTTGCGCGGGCAGAAGATCTGGAACGTGCTCGGTTGGTTCCTGGCCATCGGCCTGCTGTCCACCGCGTCGGCCTGGATCTTCGTGCGCCAGCTCAACCAGCCGCTCAAACGCCTGGTGTTCGCTGCCCGTCAGCTTGGGCAGGGGCGCAGCGTGCGCCTGCCCATCAGCGATACACCCAGCGAGATGACCGAGGTGTACCGTGCGTTCAACCAGATGGCCGAGGATGTCGAGCAGGCCGGGCGCGAGCGCGAGCTCATGCTGGCGGGGGTCTCCCACGACCTGCGTACGCCATTGACCCGGCTACGGCTGTCGCTGTCGCTGATGGGGAACGAAAGTGAGCTCAGCGACGACATGGTGCGCGACATCGAAGACATGGACGCCATTCTCGACCAGTTCCTGGCCTTCATTCGCGATGGCCGCGACGAGCCGGTGGAAGAAGTCGACCTGGGTGATCTGATTCGCGAGGTGGTGGCGCCCTATAACCAGCCCGAAGAGCGCGTGCGCTTGTGCCTGGAGCCTATTCCACCCTTCCCGCTACGGCGCGTCTCGCTCAAGCGCATGCTGGGCAACCTGATCGGCAATGCCCTGCACCATGCGGGCAAGGGTGTCGAGGTGGCGGCTTATGTGTCAGGTGAGCAGGGGGCGCCGTACGTGGTACTCAGCGTGCTCGACCGGGGCGCGGGGATCGACGAATCGGAACTGGAGACCATCTTCAATCCGTTCATTCGCGGCGACCGTGCGCGTGGGGGCAAGGGCACCGGGCTGGGCCTGGCGATCGTCAAGCGGATCGCCGCCCAGCATGGCGGCAATGTCGAGTTGCGCAACCGCTCCGGTGGCGGGATCGAGGCGCGGGTCCGCTTGCCCTTGGGGTTGTTGCTGCCGCGCGATGCCGTGTGAGGTTCTGTGGTCTCTTTGTGGCTAAAGCCGCGAAGAGACCGACACGATTTCGAATCAACCCTTGCCTTTGGTCCGGGTCTGGTTGGGTCCGCCGTTCTTCTCCAGGTGTTCGATGATCATCCCGGCAACGTTCTTGCCGGTGGTGACTTCGATGCCCTCCAGCCCCGGCGACGAATTCACCTCCATCACCAGCGGGCCATGATTGGAGCGCAGGATATCCACGCCGGCCACGCTGAGGCCCATGACCTTGGCCGCGCGAATGGCCGTCATGCGTTCCTCGGGGGTGATCTTGATCAGGCTGGCCACTCCACCGCGGTGCAGGTTGGAGCGGAACTCACCGGGCTTGGCCTGGCGCTTCATCGAGGCGATGACCTTGTCACCAACCACGAAGCAGCGGATGTCGGCGCCGCCGGCCTCCTTGATGTATTCCTGGACCATGATGTTCTGCTTCAGGCCCATGAACGCTTCGATGACCGACTCGGCAGCCTTGGTCGTTTCGCACAGCACCACGCCGATGCCCTGGGTGCCTTCGAGCACCTTGATCACCAGCGGAGCACCATTGACCATCTGGATCAGGTCGGGAATGTCATCCGGCGAGTGAGCGAAACCTGTGATCGGCAGACCGATGCCGCGGCGTGACAGCAATTGCAAAGAGCGCAGCTTGTCGCGCGAGCGGGCGATGGCCACCGATTCATTGAGCGGGTAGACGCCCATCATCTCGAACTGGCGCAGCACTGCGCAGCCATAGAAGGTCACCGAGGCGCCGATACGCGGGATCACTGCATCGAAACCTTCCAGCGGTTTGCCGCGATAGTGGATCTGCGGCTTGTGGCTGGCGATGTTCATGTAGGCGCGCAGGGTATCGATCACGACCATTTCATGGCCGCGCTGGGTGCCGGCTTCGACCAGGCGGCGGGTGGAATACAGACGCGGGTTGCGCGAAAGCACGGCGATCTTCATGCAGCACCTGTGACAGGGGAGAGAGTGGCCGGGAAGGCCGGTTTGTCCTGAACGTACTTGAGGCCGGGGTTGACGACCAGTTGACCGTGGACCAAGGCTTTCGATCCAAGTAACAACCGATAGCGCATGCTCTTGCGGCAAGCCAGGGTGAATTCCACTTCCCAGACCCGGTCGCCCAATGCCAGTGGCGTTCGGATCACATAGCGGGTCTGGGCATGACCATTGGAGCTCTTGATGGTTTTCATGGTCACCAGAGGCGCTTCGCAGCGGCGATGACGCAGTTGCACTACGGAGCCCAGGTGCGCGGTGAAACGTACCCAGGACTGGCCGTCGCGCTCGAAGGGTTCGATGTCGGTGGCGTGCAGGCTGGAGGTGCTGGCGCCGGTGTCGATCTTGGCCCGAAGCCCGGCGAGACCGAGGTCGGGCAGGGCGATCCACTCGCGCAGGCCGATCACTGTCAGATGGTCAAATGTTTTCACGAAGCACACCCTGCGAATGAGGTGGTGAACTGTAAGCATGGCGCGGACTTTTTGCATCCGACAGTTACGGTAGTACAGTTCCGTTAAAGACAGAATTCGAGGTAGAGGGATGGCACAGAAAGCGGAAGACGACGACAAGGTCCGCCTGGACAAATGGCTGTGGGCGGCGCGCTTCTACAAGACGCGTGCGCTGGCCAAGGCGGCGATCGAGAGCGGCAAGGTGCATTGCCGTGGTGAGCGCTGCAAACCGGGCAAGGAACCGCGGGTAGGTGACGAGTTCGTGCTGCGCACCGGTTTCGACGAGAAGACCGTGGTGGTCAAGGCGCTGTCGGTGGTGCGTCGTGGGGCGCCCGAGGCGCAGACCCTCTACGAGGAAACCGCCGACAGCGTGAAGCGCCGCGAGCAGGCCGCCGAACTGCGCAAGGCCGGGGCGATGGGTGTGACCACCGACGGCCGGCCCAACAAGAAGCAACGGCGGCAGATCCACCAACTGCATGGCAGTTTCGAGTAGACCTGCGCCGTCAGTTGCGCTTAGAAGGCTGTACGCATCACGCTCATGCGCCCGATCAGCGGCAGCTTGCCGAGTACCCTGAACAGCGGTGAGGTCCAGCGCACCAGTGCCGCGCTGGCCTTGGCCGCCAGAGGTGTATGCACGGTCCAGCCCAGGGCCAGTAATGCCATCCCCAGACCACCGATGTAGTCATCCTGCCCCCAGTGCGCACCAGCAACCAGACGCGGCAGCATGAACAGCACGGCCAGCCCCCAGATCACCAGGCTCTGCACCAGCCGGCGACTGAACAGACTCATGAACAGCGCCCAGAGGAGCAGTACCGAGGCGTGATCGCCCGGGAAGCTCTTGCTGGAACGGTCCTTCAGCTCCCAGTGGGCTTCAAGGTTCGGGTAGTAGTGGCTCAGGCGCACGGCGTCGTCGAATACTATCGACGGGCTGTCATGTTGCCATCCGGATGCATCCACCCACTTGGAAAACAGCGCGCGAACCACCACTAAGAGGAGCAGGCTGACGAAAAAGCCGAAGAATGCCTGCCGTACCTGCACGGCCTTGAACACCCAGTCGCCCTTGATCAGCAGCAGGAGCAGGATCAGACCGACGACGATGTCGAAGGGGCGCAGGCTGCCCAGGGTCCAGATGTAGCGCCAGGTGGTGCTGTCTGCCAACGGGCTGTTGAGTGCACGGAATAGCCACTCGTCGAAAGTCAGGAACAGGATCTGGCCAAACGGCCACAACCAGAAACACAGTAGAGCGATCGGCAGTAAAGTGCAGGCTGCCAGAGGTCCCCAGGACCACTTTTCTTGGAACAGTGGCCGATTATCCATAAAATACCTCAATTGCCAGCTGAATTTCCGCGCGTCGTGCGCGCTTTAACACGGGCCTTTGTAGGCTCCTGTAATCATTTTGTCACTCTTTTCAGAATTTTCAGATAGCCAAAACCATGAGCGATTTACCGGATACCGATTTCACCCAACGCTTCCTGTTCGAAGAGCGCGATGTGCGCGGCGAATGGGTCGAGCTCGACAAGAGCTACAGCGAAGTGCTTGCCCGTCACCCTTATCCGCAGCCGGTTGCCGCTCTGCTGGGTGAGCTGATGGCTGCCACCTCGCTGCTGGTCGGCGCACTCAAGTTCGATGGCCTGCTGATCCTGCAGGCGCGCTCGCAAGGGCCAATCCCGCTGCTGATGGTGGAGTGCTCGGGCGAGCGCGACATCCGCGGCATGGCGCGTTACGAGGCCGAGCAGATCGCGGCTGACGCGACCCTGGCGGACCTGATGCCTGATGGCCACCTCACGCTGACCATCGACCCGGTCAAGGGCCAGCGCTACCAGGGCACCGTCGAGCTCGATGGCGCCAACCTGTCCGAATGCTTCACCAACTATTTCGTGCAATCCCAGCAGCTCAACACGCGCTTCTGGCTCGACACCTCGACGGGCAAGGCCCGTGGCCTGCTGCTGCAGCAGTTGCCGGTCGACCGCCAGCGTGATGAAGAAGAGCGCGAAGACAGCTGGCAACACGTCGTGGCCATGGCCAGCACGCTGAAGCCCGAAGAGTGGGCCGAAGGCAACGAAACCCTCCTGCACCGCCTCTATCACGAGGACGCCGTACGCCTCTTCGACATCGAGCCACTGCGCTTTCACTGCAGCTGCTCGCGTGAGCGTTCCGGCAACGCCCTGGTCAGCCTTGGCGAGTCGGATGCCAAGGCGCTGGTCGAGGAATGCGGTGGCCAGGTCGAGATCGATTGCCAGTTCTGCAACGAGCGGTATTTCTTCGATGCCAGCGATGTAGCGCAATTGTTTGCGGGCGGTGGCACAGACGAGGCGTCAGAAACTCGCCACTGAAACGCTTCACTACAGGAGATTCTCCTGTCTAATTGCGTAAAAGCGCAGTTACGACAGGAGGGGCCTACTTTTTTTGGGCGTTTCTGGCATAATCCGGCCACTTTTTTCGCTGTAGTAGTTTGAAACAGGCCACTACAAAACGTTTGGAGCACTCGGCCTCGGGCCGGATGGGGTATCTCATGACGCAAGCCAACAACACCGTGTACACCGACCTGACCGTCGACGAGCTGGTAAAACATGCGCTGCAACGCGGTGAAGGCGTGCTGGCCGATACTGGCGCACTGGTCGTGGAAACCGGTCACCGTACTGGCCGTTCGCCCGCTGACCGTTTCATCGTCGATGAACCGAGCACCTCTGCCGCCATCGCCTGGGGCCCGATCAACCGCAAGTTCCCGGCCGACAAGTTCGATGCCCTGTGGGACCGCGTCGAGGCGTTCAACAACGCCCAGGAACACTTCGTCTCCTACGTTCATGTCGGTGCCGCGGCCGAGCACTACCTGCCGGTCAAGATGACCACCCAGACCGCCTGGCAGAACCTGTTCGGCCGTTGCCTGTTCATCAATCCGGAAAAAGGCCAGTTCAACCCGGCCGGCCGCGACCAGTGGCAGATCCTCAACGTCGCCAACTTCGAGTGCGTTCCAGAGCGTGACGGCACCAACTCCGATGGTTGCGTGATCCTCAACTTCGCCCAGAAGAAAGTGCTGATCGCTGGCATGCGCTACGCCGGCGAAATGAAGAAAGCCATGTTCTCGGTACAGAACTTCCTGCTGCCGGAAGTCGACGTGCTGCCGATGCACTGCGCGGCCAACATCGGCGAAGAAGGCGATGTGACCCTGTTCTTCGGCCTGTCCGGCACCGGCAAGACCACCCTCTCCGCCGACGAAAGCCGTTACCTGATCGGTGACGACGAGCACGGTTGGGGCGAGGGCGTCGTCTTCAACATGGAAGGTGGTTGCTACGCCAAGTGCATCGACCTGTCCGAGAAGAACGAGCCGGTCATCTGGAAAGCCATCAAGCATGGCGCGGTGCTGGAAAACGTCGTCATCGACGAAGCCGGCCACGCCGACTACACCAATGTCAGCCTGACCCAGAACAGCCGTGCCGCCTATCCACTGGAGCACGTCGCCAAGCGCGCCGAAGCCAACCTGGGTGGCGAGCCTAACGCGGTCATCTTCCTGACCTGCGACCTGACCGGCGTTCTGCCTCCGGTGTCGATCCTGAACAACGAGCAGGCGGCCTACCACTTCCTGTCGGGCTATACCGCGCTGGTCGGTTCCACCGAAATGGGTTCGGGCGGCGGCATCAAGTCGACCTTCTCCACCTGCTTCGGCGCGCCGTTCTTCGCCCGTCCTGCAGGCGAATACGCCGAGCTGCTGATCAAGCGTATCAACGGCTTCAACTCCAAGGTTTACCTGGTCAACACCGGCTGGACCGGCGGTGGCTACGGTGTTGGCAAGCGCTTCAGCATCCCGACCACCCGTGGCGTGATCGCCGCGATCCAGAGCGGTGCTCTGGTCGGTGCTGAAACCGAGCACCTGGACATCATCAACCTGGACGTACCGAAGTCCGTTCCAGGCGTCGATACCGAGCTGCTCAACCCGCGCGCCACTTGGGCTGACAAGGCCGCTTACGACGAGGCCGCCAAAGGCCTGGCCAAGCTGTTCATCGAAAACTTCAAGAAGTTCGAAGTTTCCGACGCCATCAAGGCCGCTGGCCCGCAGCTGTAAGCTGTACTGCCCGCACTGAAAAGCCGCCCTTCGGGGCGGCTTTTTCATGTCTGGCGAGCGAGCACTGTGTTTGCGTCTATGGTTTTCCAGACCAGATGTGGGAAGCTCCCCTTTCCTGCCACCCGCCTTGGATACCCCATGACCGAGACCATCCAACGCAGTGCCTTTTCTCATTTCCACCCCATCCTCACGCGTCCACAGGACAACGACCACAACGGCCACCTTGGCGGTTCCACGGTGCATGCCTTCTTCGAGACGGCCATCCAGGCATTTCTCGTCGAGCAGGCCGAGCTGGACCTGCGTGACGGCGAGCTGGCCGGGTTCGTGGTCAGTTCTGCCGCGGATTTCTATGCCTTGCCCGGGTTTCCCGATGTGCTGGAGGTTGGCCTGGGAGTAACGCGGCTTGCTGGCAGCACAGTGGAGTTTCGTCTGGCGTTGTACCGGCCGGGCGAGGTCGAGCCCTGTGCGGCGGGCACTCTGGTGCAGGTGTTCATCGAGCGCAGCACGGGGCAACCGGCGGTGCTGCCGGAAACCCTGCAATTGATCCTGGCGGGGCTGTCGCTCAATCGTTGAGGCGGATGATCCCCTCGCGCACGGCAAACAGCACCAACCCTGGAACATCGTGGATCTGCAGGCGGTGCATGATCTGCGAGCGATGGGCCTCGATGGTCTTGATGCTCAGCCCCAGCCCATCGGCGATGGAGCGGGTGCTCTCGCCGCGAGCGATCAGGCGCAGGACTTCCAGCTGACGCGTGGTCAGCGGCGCTTGTGCGGGGCTGGGCGTACGTTTGCGACTGTGCTTGAGGGCCTGCCCGATGACCATTGGCAGCACTGTCGAGGAAAGGTACTGTCCGCCGCTGCGCAAGGTCTGCAAGGCCTGCTCGAATTCTGCGACGGTGGCGCTCTTGAGCAGGAAGCCCTGGGCGCCGAGTTGCAGGCAACTCATCACATGCTCCAGTTCCGAGCGAGTCGAGAGCATCAGCACGCGTGTGGCTGGAACCCGGATGAACAGCTCCTGCAATACCTGCTGACAATCCAGCGCATCGCTGTTCATGTCGAGCACGACGATCTCCGGCCGCAGCTTCTCCGCCAGCGCCACGGCGCTCATGCCGTCGTTGGTGTCTCCGACCACGGCATATTCCTTCTTCTGTTCGAGCAGGGCGCGCAGGCCGGCGCGGAAAAGTGGCGAGTCGTCGGCAAGCAGGATTCGGCAGGGCATGGGTCAAGGCCTGTTTCGCAAGGGATGGGGGGCGGCAGGCCTGCTCGATCCACAAGCGCACTGCCGCGCGGGGGCGCGACCAGTCCTTGTCTGCCGTTCGATGCGGCAGTGCTATTCATCATAGGCGTTCGAACACCGACGGCAGTAGTGGCCGCAGGGGCAGATCCAGGCCGTGGATGCTTTCGCTGTGGCCGATCATCAGCAGTCCGCCCGGACGCAGGTGAGGCATCAGGCGCAGCAGGACATCGGCCTTGCATCGCGCGTCGAAGCCCGCGAGCAGGTTGCGTAGCAGGATCACATCGAACTCGCCCAGATCGGTCGGCAGTGGCTTGATCAGGTTGATTGTCTCGAAGCGTACCCGTTCGCGCAGGCCCGGTGCGATACGTAGACGACCGGCTGCTTCGTCGGCGCCACACAGGCAATGGCGGTCCAGCCAGCCATGGGGAAAGTAGCGGGCCTGGGCGATGTCGTAGACACCGGCCTCAGCCTGTCGCAGCAGTGCGCTGTCGTAGTCGCTGGCGAGCACCTGCCAGCCGGCGGATGTGCTTTGTTGCGCGACCATGGCCAGGCTCCAGGCTTCTTCGCCACTGGCACAGGCCGCACTCCACAGGCGCGCAGGATGAGCAAGTGTGGGAAGCCAGCGCAGCAACTGTTCGAAGTGGCGGTGCTCGCGAAAGAAGTAGGTGTCCCGGGCGATGAGCAGGTGCAGCAGGTGCGTCTGTTCGCTGGGGTGTGCATCGATCAGGTCGAGGTAGGCCTCGAAGCTCGCCAGCCGGTGTAACCGCAAGCGTGCATGCAGCCGATGGGCGACCACGTTCTGGCGATCGTCTGCCAGTTGCAGGCCGGTGGCCTGGGAAACCCGCTGGCGGATGCGCTGGAAGCAGGCGTGGTCGAGGCGTGGCGGGCGCGTATCGTCCGTCATCCTTCTGCTTCCCCGGCGTCGGGCTGGCGTATTGGATCGACGAGGCTCGTGCGCATTCCCTGCGTCCCCTGTTGTGATGGCGGTGGGAAATGATAGCTAGTGGCTAGTTGCCTCCATATCGGGGTGTCCCTTAAGCCCTCGACTTGCCGGAATGCAAAGGCCCCGCCGGGTGAGGGCGGGGCCTTAGGCATCAGGCGTAGGTGAATGGACGCCGATCAGTCACGCCAGTGGCGCTTGTGCTTGCGATGGCCATAGTGATGGCCGTTGTCCCAATGGCGACGGTCGTCGCCACGGCGGTAACGCCGGTCACGATCGCGGTCGTGACGGTCGTCTTCGTCGGCCTTGTTGCCCATGTAGTTGCCGAGCGCACCGCCGGCACCGCCACCTGCGGCTGCGCCGATCAGGCTACCGGTGCTGCCGCCAACCTGGCGGCCGACGACGTTGCCGCCCGCCGCGCCCAGGGCACCACCAATGGCGGCTTCACCGCGCTGGCGCTTGTCGGCACCGACGGCACTGCCCGCCGCACCACCCAGGCCCGCGCCAATGGCCGAGCCGGTGTTGCCGCCGATGGACTGGCCGACCACCGAGCCCAGTACCCCACCCAATGCGCCGCCAATGCCGGCCTCGGTGGTGCCGCCTGCCATGGCAACGCCGCTGAGCAGACCAAAAGACAACAACAGAATCGAGGAGTACTTCTTCATCAAGAGAGCCTCAGAGGGATGACGAGGCGAAATTTGAGGCTCGGCGAAGCGGCTGGCAATGGAAATCCGACGAGTAGCACGAGTTGTACACAATTTCCTAACTTGCTGATTTGGCTATGAAACTTTCTTCGTTTTTGTCGGTCTCAGGTTACTTGAGACAACAAAAAGCCCCGGTTACTACGCCGGGGCTTTTTGTTTTCTCGTCGGCCGTCAGCGCGGGACGGCCCGCGCCTTTCAGATGATACGCCCGTTACCGCGCGCCGCCTCGAGCTTGATGGCGATGAACTTCGAGGTTGGCGTGTGGCTGCCGTCGCCGATGCTCTCCAGCGGAACCAGCGGATTCACCTCGGGGTAGTAGGCGGCTGCCTGCCCCGCCGGAATGTCGAAAGCCAGCAGGGTGAAACCCTCCACCCGACGCACATGCTCATCACCCCACAACGACACGATGTCGACCTTCTGCCCTGGCTGGAAGCCCAGGCGAATGATGTCGGCCTCGTTGGCGAACAGCACCTCGCGCTGGCCGCGCACGCCGCGGTAGCGGTCGTCCAGGCCATAGATGGTGGTGTTGTACTGATCGTGCGAACGCATCGACTGCATGATCAGGTCAGGCACCTGGCCGCTGGCGCGCACGCGTTCGTCGAGCAGGGTGTCGGGCAGCAGGTTGGGCTTGAAGTTGGCGCGGCCGCTCGCGGTCTTCCACTGGCGGCTGCCTGCGCTGTTGCCCAGGTAGAAACCACCCGGCAGGTTCAGGCGCTGGTTGAAGTCGGCAAAACCGGGGATGGTATCGGCGATCAGGTCGCGGATCCGATCGTAGTCGGCCACTACCCAGTTCCAGTCCACAGGATGGTTGCCCAGGGTGGCGGCGGCGATGCCTGCGACCACCGCAGGTTCCGAGCGCATCTGCTTGGACAGCGCGCGCAACTGGCCGTTGGAGGCGTGGACCATGCTGAACGAGTCTTCCACCGTGACCGCCTGCGGGCCTTCGGCCTGCAGGTCGATATCGGTGCGGCCCAGGCACGGCAGGATCAATGCCTGCTGGCCATGGATCAGGTGGCTGCGGTTGAGCTTGGTGCTGATGTGCACGGTCAGCGCACAGTTGCGCAGGGCCTGGGCGGTGCGCTCGGTATCCGGGGTGGCCTGGGCGAAGTTGCCGCCCAGCCCGATGAACACCTTGGCCCGGCCTTCGAGCATGGCGTGGATCGCCTCGACCGTGTTGTGACCGTTGCTGCGTGGCACCGAGAAGCCGAAGCGCTTCTCGATGGCATCGAGCAGGGCTACCGGCGGGCGCTCGTTGATGCCCATGGTGCGGTCGCCCTGTACGTTGCTGTGGCCGCGTACCGGGCACAGGCCGGCGCCAGGCACACCGATGTTGCCGCGCAGCAGCATCAGGTTGACGATTTCCTGGATGGTCGGCACCGAGTGGCGGTGCTGGGTGATCCCCATCGCCCAGCACATGATCACGCGTTTGCCTTTGCAGTACATGCGTGCCGACAACTCGATATCGTCGAGGGTCAGGCCTGACTGTTCGACGATCTGCTCCCACGGCGTGGCATCGACCACCGCCAGGTACTCGTTCACGCCCTGGCCGTGCTCGGCGATGAACACATGATCGAAGATCGCGGGTTCGCCCTTGGCTTGAGCCTCACGTTCCCACTGCAGCAGGAACTTGGCCATGCCGCGCAGCAACGCCATGTCGCCACCCAGTGCCGGGCGGAAGAATGCGGTATTGGTCGGCCGGTCGCTGTTGAGCAACATCTCCAGTGGATGTTGCGGGTGCTGGAAGCGTTCCAGGCCGCGCTCCTTGAGCGGGTTGACGCAGACCACCTGGGCGCCGCGCTTCACGGCATCGCGCAGCGGGTCGAGCATGCGTGGGTGGTTGGTGCCGGGGTTCTGGCCCAGGACGAAGATCGCGTCGGCATGTTCGAAGTCGTCGTAGGTGACGGTGCCCTTGCCGACGCCGACGCTCTGCCCCAGGGCCACGCCGCTGGCCTCATGGCACATGTTCGAGCAGTCAGGGAAGTTGTTGGTGCCGAAGGCGCGCACGAACAGTTGGTACAGGTACGCCGCCTCGTTGCTGGCCCGCCCGGAGGTATAGAACTCGGCCTGGTCTGGTGACTCCAGCGCCTTGAGGTGGCTGGCGATCAGCTCGAAGGCTGCATCCCAGGCAATCGGCTGGTAACGGTCGCTGGCCGGGTCATAGACCATCGGTTCGGTCAGGCGACCCTGGTACTCGAGCCAGTAGTCGCTCTGCTCGAGCAGGGCACTGACGCTGTAGCGGGCGAAGAAAGCGGCGTCGACGCGACGCTTGGTGGCCTCCCAGTTGACGGCCTTGGCGCCGTTCTCGCAGAACTTGACCATGCCGCTCTCGGGCGAGTCGCCCCATGCGCAGCCAGGGCAGTCGAAGCCGCCGTTCTGGTTGGTCTTGAGAAGTGCACGCAGGTTCTTCAGCGCGTTGTCGCTGCCGACCCAGGCCTTGGCCACGCTGCGCAGTGCGCCCCAGCCGCCGGCTGGGCCGTGGTAGGGCTTGTAGCGTGGGGTGGAAGCGGGGGCGTTGTCTGGAAGTTTCTCGAAGGAGGTCACGGCTTTTACGACTCCGCCGCTGGGCTGAATACCCGCGGTGCACTGTGTTTGGGCAGATGGATGAGGTTGAGGTTGTGCTTGCGTGCCCATTGCAGGGCAAGGCCGGTCGGTGCCGACAGGCTGACCAGGGTCTGGATGCCGGCGCGCAGGACTTTCTGGATCAGCTCCAGGCTGCAGCGGCTGGTGACGATGGCCAGGCCGCCGTGGGTGTCGATGCGCTGGCGTAGCAGGGCACCGATCAGCTTGTCGAGGGCGTTGTGCCGGCCGATGTCTTCGCGGCCCAGCAGCAGTTCGCCGTTGCGGTCCATGAACAGCGCCGCATGAACAGCGCCGCAGTGCTGGCCCAGGGGCTGGAAGGCGTCGATGCGCTGGCGCAGGTCCTTGAGCCATTCCACCGGCGGCAGGGGCGCGCCGGGCAGAGCCTCGAGTTCGGGCAACGCCTGCTCCAGGGCCTCGACGCCACACAGGCCGCAGCCGCTGGTGCCGGCCAACTGGCGGCGCTGGTTCTTGAGGTTCCAGAACGCACGGCTGGAGATCTCGAGGTCGGCATACAGCGCCGAACCACTACCGGAGAGCTTCAGGTCGTAGATGTCTTCAGTGCTGGAAACGATGCCGCTGCCAATGCTGAAGCCAACGGCGAAGTCTTCCAGATCGGTCGGGCTGACCAGCATCACCGCCTGGTTGAGGCCGTTGTAGACGATCGCCAGGGCGACCTCTTCGGCCAGGGGCGTGCTGTCGCTCGCCTGGTCGGAGAGCTGTACGTAGTCGTAGGTGTTGCTGGCGGCAGGCAGTGACAGGGGCGTTGATGCCGCGCAGACCGGAGGCTTGCTGTTCATCGGGGCGGATCACCGGCGGCTTTTACTTGCACAAGCCTAGGCTTGTGGGCGCGCCGCGTCTAATCGCTAGGGTCGATGCCGTGATAGACCGCGTCGATTGGTCGCAGTGGAGCGGGGCGGGGATTCCTGGCCTAGACTCTCAGGTTCCGAGGAATCATCAACAAGGAGCGCGTCATGAGCCTGTTCAGTTTCGTGAAGGAAGCCGGCGAGAAGTTGATCGATCTGCTGACACCCGGCAATGCCAATGCCGAGGAACAGTTGAAGAAGCACGTGGAGAGCGTGGGCCTGGGCAATCCGAACATTTCGGCCACCGTAGAGGGTGACAAGGTCATCCTCAAGGGCGAGGTGGCGAGTCAGGAGGAGAAGGAGAAGATCATCCTGGCGGCAGGCAACATCGCCGGGGTGGCTTCGGTGGATGACCAGATCACCGTCACCGGGCCGGTGGCGCAGGCGGCCCGGTTCGTCACGGTGAAGAAGGGCGACACCCTGAGTGCGATCGCCAAGGCCGAGTATGGCGATGCCAGCAAATACCAGAAGATCTTCGAGGCCAACAAGCCGTTGTTGTCACATCCGGACAAGATCTATCCGGGGCAGGTGCTGCGCATTCCAGACTGAGGATCGGTGTTGCGCTCATCGCGGGCTTGTCCCGCGATGAGGCCCTCAAAGCCCCAGCAACAACTCCCGGTAATCCTCGACCGCCGCAAATTCCTGCGTATCGCGCACATCCGCCCGGCTATCGGGCTGGCGCACTGCCAGCAGATGCCTCACCCCGAACCGCTGCGCACTGCGCAGGATCGCCAGGGTGTCGTCGATGAACAGGCTGCGCGCGGGCTCGAAGCCGATATCGGCGCGCAGGGCATCCCAGAACTGCGGGCTCTCTTTCGGGTAGCCGTAGTCGTGCGAGCTGATCAGCCGTTCGAAATACGGCGCAAGCTGCACCTTCTCGAGCTTCAGCGACAGTGAGTCGCGGTGGGCGTTGGTGATCATCACCACGCGCTTGCCAGCCTTGCCGATGGCGGCAAGAAAGGTGTCGGCGTCCGGACGCAGGGCAATCAGGTCGGCGATCTCGCGCTTGAGTTCGCGGATCGGCAGGCGCAGTTCGCGGCTCCAGAAGTCCAGGCAATACCAGTTCAGGGTGCCAGCATGGCGCTCGAACAGCGGTCGTAGCTCCAGCTCGGCCATCGCGCGGCTTACGCCATGCAGCTCGGCGTAGCGCTGGGGCAGGTGTTCGAGCCAGAAGCGGTTGTCGTAGTGCAGGTCGAGCAGGGTGCCGTCCATGTCCAGCAGGACGGTATCGATGGCGGACCAGGGCAGAACAGGCATTGGAAATTCTCGATCGGTCGGCAAGCCACGGTATAGTAACCCGTTCACGCCAAGGAGCCGCACCCATGCGCCAGAAACCCACCGTCCTCAGTCGCGAGATCGTCGCCAGCAGCCGCCTGTTCCGGGTCGAAGCGGTGCAGTTGCGGTTCTCCAATGGCAACGAGCGCACCTACGAGCGTCTGGTCGGTCGAGGCAACGGTTATGGGGCGGTGATGATCGTGGCCATGCTCGACGCCGAGCATGCGGTGCTGGTCGAGGAGTACTGCGGCGGCACCGACGAATACGAGCTGTCGCTGCCCAAGGGCCTGATCGAGCCGGGCGAGGACGTGCTGGCCGCCGCTGATCGTGAGCTCAAGGAAGAAGCCGGTTTCGGCGCACGGCAACTGGAGCACCTCACCGAGCTGTCGCTGTCGCCCGGCTACATGAGCCAGAAGATCCAGGTGGTGCTGGCCAGCGACCTTTACGAAGAGCGCCTGGAAGGCGACGAGCCCGAGCCGATGCGCGTCGACAAGGTCAACCTGCGCGAACTCTCGGCCCTGGCCATGCACCCGCAATTCAGCGAAGGGCGAGCGCTGGCAGCGTTGTACCTAGCCCGTGACCTGCTGATCCAGCGGGGGCTGCTGAGCGCATGAACGACCTGCAACTGATGCACGAAGTGGTGAAACTGGCGCAACTGGCGGGCGAGGCGATCCTGCCGTTCTGGCGCTCTGGCGTCGCAGTCACCAACAAGGCCGATGACTCGCCGGTGACCGCTGCCGACCTGGCCGCCCACCGGATCATCGCCGACGGCCTGCAGGTGCTGGCACCGCAGATTCCGGTGTTGTCCGAGGAAGACTGCAACATCCCGCTGGTCACCCGCGAGGGTTGGTCGCGTTGGTGGCTGGTCGATCCGCTGGATGGTACCAAGGAGTTCATCGCCGGCAGCGAGGAATTCACCGTCAACATTGCTCTGATCGAGCGCGGCGAGGTGGTGTTTGGCGTGGTGTCGATGCCGACCAGTGGCCGCTGTTACTTCGGTGGTCGTGATCTGGGAGCATGGCGTGCAGAGCCACAGGCAGAGCCCCGGTCGATTCACGTGCGCAACGCGCCACCTGCCGATGGGCGTTTCACCGTGGTTGCCAGCCGCCGCCATACCAGCCCCGAGCAGGAAGCCTTGCTGGCTGGGCTCGGTGCCGAGGTTGGCGCGTTGGAACTGGCCAATATCGGCAGCTCGCTGAAGTTCTGCTTGCTGGCCGAGGGCGCTGCCGATTTCTACCCGCGCCTGGCGCCGACCTCGCAGTGGGATACCGCGGCGGCGCAGGGGGTAGTCGAAGGCGCGGGGGGCGAGGTGATCGGGTTGGATGGCCAGGCGTTCCGCTACCCGGCGCGGGAGTCGCTGCTCAATCCGTTCTTCCTGGCGCTGCCGGCCAAGGCGCCCTGGCGGCAAAAAGTCATTGCAGCGGCTATCGGGCAGTAATTACCGAAGCCGCCTCGCTCCTCGCCTGATCAGCGGTGCAGCACATACTGCCCGCTGAATCTCACTGCCGCCTCTTCACTCCCCGCATTGCTCACCACCGTCTCCAGGGTCAGGCGCGCCCGGCCGCGACGCTGGTACATCGTCAGGAAGCGCTCCCAGGCCTTTTCGTCCGGTGCCGGGCAGCGTGCTACCGCTACACCGGTCACCGGCAACGGGTAGCTGATCTGCCCCTCCTGGATGACGATATGCCCGTCATCGATCCCCAGCTCGCGCAGACGCAGGTGCAGCCAGCCCCAGCCGACCAGTACGGCGGCGCAGTAGAGGCTGCCGCCGAACATGGTGCTCTTGTGATTGACGTTGGGCGCCAGCGGCAATTGCAGACGCAGGCACTGCTCGCGCCAGTCGATGACTTGCATGCCCATTTCCCGCGTCAGCGGTATATCGCTGTGCAGGACTGCCTGCAGGTACTGGCTGTCGGTGGTCATGGCCGCGGCTCCTCGTGATCGTCATGGCTGTTGCCGTCGGCGAAGCTCAGACCGTGCTTGCGCAGTTTGTCGTGCAACGTTTTACGCGGGATGCCGAGGGCCTCGGCCAGGCTACGCATGGAGCTGTGCGGCTGGTTCAGCTCGGCGGCGATCAGCGAACGCTCGAACTGCTCGACCTGCTCGCTGAGGTTGCCGACACGTGCCGGTTCGGCGCTGTCGGTGGCAGAGGGCGCCTGGCCGTCCAGGGCCAGCTCCAGGCCAAGGGCGAAGCGCTCTGCCGCGTTCTGCAGCTCGCGTACGTTGCCTGGCCATTCGTGACGCAACAGCATGGCCCGCTGCGCCGGTTGCAGGGTATGCGGTGCCAGGCCGTGACGTTGGCTGGCGGCATCGGCGAAGTGCTGGAACAGCACCAGGATGTCGTCACCGCGTTCGCGCAGCGCCGGGATGCGCAGCGGTGCGACGTTCAGGCGGTAGTAGAGGTCGGCGCGGAAACGCCCTTGATCGGCCGACTGACGCAGGTCTTCCTTGGTCGCGGCGATCACGCGGATGTCCAGCGGTATCAGCTGGTTGCCGCCCAGGCGCTCGACCACGCGCTCCTGCAGCAGGCGCAGCAGCTTGACCTGCACGTCCAGGCTCATGCTCTCGATTTCGTCGAGGAACAGCGTGCCACCGTTGGCGAACTCGAACTTGCCGATACGGCGCTTCTGCGCGCCGGTGAAGGCGCCGGGCTCATGGCCGAACAGCTCGCTCTCGACCACTGACTCGGCCAGGGCGCCGGCGTTAATGGCCACGAACGGGCCGTCGCGACGGCTCGACAGGTCGTGCAGGGCACGCGCGACCACCTCCTTGCCAGCGCCGGTCTCGCCGAGGATCAACACGTCGGCACGGGTGCCTGCCAAGGCGCCGATCTGTTCGCGCAGGCGCTGCATCAAGGGTGAATGGCCGACCAGCCGTGTCGACAACTGCTGGCGATCGCTCAGGGCCAGGCGCAGGCTGCGGTTGTCCAGCACCAGGCGACGCAGTGCCAGGGCCCGGCGCACGCTGTCGAGCAGGGCATCGCTGGCGAAGGGCTTTTCCAGGAAGTCATAGGCCCCGGCACGCATCGCCTGGACTGCCAGCGGCACATCGCCGTGGCCGGTGATCAGCAACACAGGCAGTTCGCTGTCCCGTGTGTGCAATTGCTCCAGCAGTTGCAGGCCGTCGATACCGGGCATGCGGATATCGCTGACCACCACGCCAGGCCAGTCGGGCTCGATGCGCTCGGCCAGGCCCTGGGCGTCGGCCAGGGCGGCAACCTTGAGGCCTGCCAGGTCCAGGGTCTGGCTCAGGGCCTGGCGCAGGTGCGGATCGTCATCGACCAGGATGACCTGGGTTTGACTGTCGATCAGTGTCTCGGTCATGCCGAGGAATCCTCCGAAGGTTTCAGGTTGGCGCCGGGGGCTGCGATGCGCAGTTGCAGGGTGAGCAGGGCGCCCCCTTCCGGGTGGTTGCCCATCAGCAGCTCGCCACCGAGCGCACGCATCAGGCTTTCGCAGATCGCCAGGCCCAGGCCAAGACCCTGGGTACGGGTCTTGGTGGTGAAGAAGGGTTCCTTGGCATGCTCCAGCGCTTGCCGGGTAAAGCCCGGGCCGTTGTCGCGAATGTACAGGTAGACGCAGTCGTCGCGCGTCTCGGCACTCAGCCAGAGGCGGCGTGGGTTGGCTTTTTCGGTGAGTGCGTCAAGGGCGTTGGCCAGCAGGTTGCCGAGCACCTGGCGCAGGCGGGTTTCACCGGCCTGGACCCACAGGGTGGCGTCCGGCAGATCGCGGATCAGTTCCACCGCCATCGCCCGACGGCGCTTGGCCAGCAATGCCAGGGCATCGTCCAGCGCCGGTTGCAGGGCCACGCTTTCCGGGGCATGCCGGTCGCGGCGGGCAAAGGCGCGCAGGTGGGCGATGATCGAGGCCATGCGCCCGGTCAGTTCGCCGATCAGCTTGAGGTTGCCACGGGCATCCTCGGTGCGCTGGTGATCGAGCAGGATCTCGGCGTTCTCGGCGTAGCTGCGGATCGCCGCCAGCGGTTGGTTGAGTTCGTGACTGATGCTCGCCGACATGGTGCCAAGCACCGACAGCTTGCCGGCCTGGACCAGCTCGTCCTGGGCGCGTACCAGTTCCTGCTGTGCCTGCTCGCGCTCCAGCACTTCGTTCTTCAGGCGGTTGTTCAGCCATTCGAGGTCGGCGGTGCGCGCCACCACGCGATTTTCCAGTTCCTGGCGGCCACGGGCCTCCAGTTCGATGCGGTCCATGTAGTGGCGGCGGCGCTGCATCACCAGCCCGGCCAGGAGCATGGTCACCAGCAACGCGCCGGCGCCGATGGCCATGACGGTCTGCACCGAGCGATCGACCAGGATACGCGGCGCAAGGATGCTCACCTGCCAGCCGGTCTCCTTGATATCGCGGGTCTGGGTCAGCCAGGCCTCGGGCTCCAGGCGCAGTGGTTGCGGGGCCTGGGTAGGGTAGGGCTGGATGGCGATCATCGCCTTGCGTTCTGCTTCGCTCAGTACGCGGGTGGCGCGGAAACGCCACTCCGGGCGCGAGGTGAGCACCACCACGCCGTACTGGTCGGTCAGCAGCAATTGTTCCGGGGTGCGTCCCCAGAGGGTTTCGGTGTGGTCGAGGTCGACCTTGACCACCAGCACGCCGATTACTCGTTCACCGTCACGCACCGCGGCTGCGAAGAAGTAGCCGCGCTTGGCGGACGTGGTGCCCTGGCCGAAGAAGCGGCCCAGCCGTCCTTCCATCGCTTCGATGAAGTACGGGCGGAAGGCGAAGTTGCGGCCGACGAAGCTGTCGCGCTTGTCCCAGTTGGAGGCCGCCAGGGTATTGCCGCTGACGTCCATCAGGTACATCACTTCGGCGCCGGTCTGCTGGGTGATCTCGCGCAACAGGCGATTGGCGTTGGTCACCGCCTCCAGCCTGAACGGGTCGGCCAGCACGCCACGCAGGGCCGGCAGGTCACCGAGGATCTGCGGTAGGGTCTCGTAGCGGTGCAGGGTGCCGAGCAGGTTGGCGACATAGAGGTCGAGGGTCTGGCGGTTCTGCGAGGCCAGTTGGTCCTGGTAGTAGCGCTCGGCAAGATGATGCAGCGGCCACAGCAGCGGAGCCAGGCACAGGGCCAGCAGGGCCAGGCTGCGCCAGCGGGGTCGTTGCGAAGTGATTGAAGTCGAGGTCATCGCCAAGTGCGCCAGAATGAACTGGCGCAATTATGCGCTACTTCAGGCAGTCGATCAGCGCTTGCTGCCAATGCGGCTGGCTGACCTGCCATTCACGTGCCAGGCGTGAGCAGTCCAGGCGAGAGTTGAGCGGGCGGCGGGCCGGGGTCGGATATTCGCTGCTGGGAATCGGCAGCAATTCGGCGCAGGGCAGGTCGCGGGCCTTCAACTGCTCGGCGATGGCCTGGGCGAAGCCGAACCAGGAGGTTTCGCCCTGGGCCGTCAGGTGATAAGTGCCCCACGCACCCGCCTGGCCGGCCTGCCAGCGCTCGATCATGGCGCGGGTACTCGCGGCGATCGTCCCGGCCCAGGTCGGTGCGCCGATCTGGTCGTCGACCACCTTCAATTGCGGGCGCTCCTGCAGCAGGCGCTGCATGGTCAGCAGGAAGTTGCGCCCATGCAGCGAGTACACCCAGCTGGTACGCAGAATCAGGTGCTCGGCGCCGACCGCGGCAATCGCCTGCTCGCCTGCGAGCTTGCTCTGGCCGTAGACGCCCAGCGGATGCACCGGGTCATCCTCGACATAAGGCGTTGTCTTGTTGCCGTCGAACACGTAGTCGGTGGAGTAGTGGATCAGCGGCGCACCCAGGCGTGCGGCTTCCTCGGCCAACACCCGCGGACCTTCGGCATTGATGGCGTGAGCCAGCGGCGCCTCGCTCTCGGCCTGGTCCACCGCAGTGTGCGCCGCGGCGTTGATGATCAGGTCCGGGGCGAGCTGGCGCAGAGGCTCACGCACGGCTTCGGGGTGAGCCAGGTCGAGCTGGTCGCGGCCGAGCAGGTGCAGCTCGCCAAGCCCGGCCAGTGCCTGCTGAAGGGCCTGGGCGACCTGGCCGTTGCGGCCGCAGACGAGGATCTTCATGGGAACAGCTCCGCGTCCTGAAGCAGCACCCCGGCCTGGTCCTTGGCTGACAGCAGCGGTTCCGACGTCAGTTGCCAGTCGATGGCCAACTGCGGATCGTCCCAGCGAATGCAGCGTTCGGCAGCGGGGTTGTAATAGTCGGTGGTCTTGTACAGGAAATCGGCCGATTCGCTGAGTACCACGAAACCGTGGGCGAAGCCCGCAGGGATCCACATCTGGCGGTGGTTCTCGGCGGACAGGCGTGCGCTGACCCAGCGCCCGAAGGTCGGTGAGCCGCGGCGGATGTCCACGGCCACGTCCAGCACCTCGCCCAGGGTCACGCGGACCAGCTTGCCCTGCGGGTTCTGCAACTGGTAATGCAGACCGCGCAGTACGCCTTGCTGGGAGCGCGAATGATTGTCCTGAACGAACTCGGCATGGACGCCGGTGCGTTCGGCGAAGGTGCGGGCATTGAAGCTTTCGAAGAAGAAACCACGACTGTCACCGAATACCTTGGGCTCGATGATGAGGACTTCGGGGATTGCGGTATTGATGACGTTCATGGCGTTTCTTCAGCCAGTTTGCTCAGGTATTGGCCGTAGCCGGTTTTTTTAAGTTCGTTGGCCTTGGCCAGCAGCCTTTCCCGGCAGATCCAGCCCTTCTGATAGGCGATTTCTTCCAGGCACGCCACTTTCAAACCCTGGCGGTGCTCGATGGTCTGCACGTACTGGGAAGCCTCCAGCAGGCTGTCGTGGGTGCCGGTATCGAGCCAGGCGAACCCGCGACCGAAGCGTTCGACCCTCAAGTCGCCGCGCTTCAGGTAGGCGTTGGTGATGTCGGTGATTTCCAGTTCACCCCGAGGCGAGGGGCGCACACCCTTGGCGATCTCGACCACATCGTTGTCGTAGAAATACAGGCCAGTCACCGCGTAGCTGGAGCGCGGCGCGACCGGTTTTTCCTCGATGGACAGGGCATTGCCCTGCGCGTCGAACTCGACCACGCCGAAGCGCTCCGGATCCTTGACCAGATAGCCGAACACCGTTGCCCCGGAGGGGCGGTTGACCGCACGCAGCAACTGTTCGCTGAAACCTTGGCCATGGAAGATGTTGTCGCCGAGGATCAGGCACACCGAATCGTCGCCGATGAAGTCTTCGCCAATCAGGAAGGCCTGGGCCAGGCCATCAGGCGAGGGCTGCTCGGCGTAGCTGAGGTTGATGCCGAACTGGCTGCCGTCGCCGAACAGCTGGCGGTACTGCGGCAAGTCCTGGGGGGTGGAGATGAGCAGGATGTCGCGGATGCCGGCAAGCATCAACACCGAGATCGGGTAGTAGATCATCGGTTTGTCGTAGATCGGCAGCAGCTGTTTCGACACGCCGAGGGTGATGGGGTGCAGGCGTGTGCCGGAGCCTCCGGCGAGGACGATGCCCTTGGTCATGCGATCAGGTCCTTGAAGTCGGAATTGCCCAGGCGCTCACCCTGATAGCTGCCATCCTGGACGTGGCGGCACCATTCCAGGTTGTCGAGGTACCACTGCACGGTCTTGCGCAGACCGGACTCGAAGGTCTCCTCCGGCACCCAGCCCAGCTCGCGCTCGATCTTGCCCGCGTCGATGGCGTAGCGCAGGTCGTGGCCGGGGCGGTCCTGGACGAAGGTGATGAGGTCACTGAAGTGGACGATGTTGGCGGGCCGCTGGGGCGCGAGTTCTTCGAGCAGATTGCAGAGCGCGTGTACCACATCGAGGTTCTTCTGTTCGTTGTGCCCGCCGATGTTGTAGGTCTCGCCGACCTTACCTGCGGTCACCACCCTGAGCAGCGCGCGGGCATGGTCCTCGACGAACAGCCAGTCACGCACTTGCTGGCCGTTGCCGTACACCGGTAGTGGCTTGCCGGCGAGGGCGTTGAGGATCATCAACGGGATGAGTTTCTCGGGGAAGTGATACGGGCCGTAATTGTTCGAGCAGTTGGTGATCAGCACCGGCAGGCCGTAGGTACGATGCCAGGCGCGGACCAAATGGTCGGATGCTGCCTTGCTGGCCGAGTAGGGCGAGCTTGGGGCATAGGGCGTGGTTTCGCGGAACAGGTCGTCGGCACCGTGCAGATCGCCGTACACCTCGTCGGTGGAGATGTGGTGAAAGCGGAACGCGGCGCGTGCCTCTTCCGGCTGGCGACTCCACCAGGCGCGAGTGGCCTCCAGCAAGGTATAGGTGCCGGTGATGTTGGTCTGGATGAATGCTGCCGGCCCGTCGATGGAGCGATCGACGTGCGACTCGGCGGCCAGGTGCATGATCGCATCAGGCTGAAAACGTTCGAGGACAGCGCTGACGGTCTCCTGATCCACGATATCGGCCTGGACGAACTCATAGCGGCTGTTGTCGGCGATGCCGCGCAGCGACTCGAGGTTGCCGGCGTAGGTCAACTTGTCGAGGTTCAGCACTTCGTTGTCGGTATGGCCGATCAAGTAGCGGATCAGCGCCGAACCGATGAAGCCGGCACCGCCGGTAATGAGAATACGCATGGAGTGTGACTATCCTGCTGGTGGTAGGTGGCATTGTGCTGCAGGCGCGCAACAGCCGTTGGTTCAACGGCGCGCGAGCGAAGTACTCAAGGCTGAAATCACCCGGTCCTGGCGTTCATCGCCCAGGCCGCACCACAGCGGCAGGCGTACCAGGCGGTCTGACAGTTCGTCGGTGAGCTGCATCGAGCCATGTGCACGTCCGTAGCGCTCGCCGGCGGGCGAGGAATGCAGTGGCACATAGTGGAACACGGGATATACCTCTTCGTCTCGCATCCTCTGCAACACGGCCTGACGGTCAATGCCCGGGGCGAGCAGCACATAGTACATATGGGCGTTGTGCTGGCAGTCCTGCGGGATGATCGGCCTGCGCAGCAGCCCGTCCGCCTCGAGGCCGGCAAGGGCGTGGTGATAGCGCGCCCAGGTAGCCAGGCGGCTGTTGGTGATTGCTTCGGCTTCCTGCAACTGTGCCCAGAGGAAGGCGGCGGTCAGCTCGCCGGGCAGGAACGACGATCCGACCTCCTGCCAGGTGTACTTGTCGACCTGGCCGCGGAAGAAGCGGCTGCGATCGGTACCCTTCTCGCGGATGATTTCCGCGCGCATCACCAGCTCTGGATCGTTGGCCAGCAGGGCTCCGCCCTCGCCGCTGATGACGTTCTTGGTTTCATGGAAGCTGAACGCTCCCAGATCACCAATGCTGCCCAGCGCACGCCCCTTGTAGCTGGACATGACGCCTTGCGCGGCATCCTCCACCACCTTCAGGCCGTGCCTGTGGGCGATGGCCAGGATGCTGTCCATCTCGCAGGCGACGCCAGCGTAGTGGACCACGGCGATGGCCTTGGTGCGTGGGGTGATGGCAGCTTCGATCAGGCGTTCGTCGAGGTTGAGCGTGTCTTCGCGGATATCGACGAACACCGGCACCGCGCCGCGCAGAACGAAAGCATTGGCGGTGGAGACGAAGGTGTAGGACGGCATGATCACTTCGTCACCCGGCTGGATGTCGAGCAGCAGCGCGCACATCTCCAGCGCTGCGGTGCAGGAATGGGTCAGCAGCGCCTTGCCGCTGCCGGTACGCTCCTCGAGCCAGGCATGGCAGCGCTTTGTGAACGGTCCGTCACCGGCAAGCATCTGCCCCAGGTTGGCCTCGGCAATGTGGTGGAACTCCTTGCCGGTCATGTAGGGGCGGTTGAAGGGGATCTTTTCCAGGCTCATGGGCGGTTTCCTGCAGAGTTCGCGGGCGGAAGGTCGCTGCGGATCGCGCTGACGCGCCCGCCGATCTGCGTGCCCTTGGCAAGGTTCTCGTAGAAATAGTCGGTGAAGCCTGCGTGTGCCATGGCACGTTGCGCGGCCTCGATGTCATAGGCGATGCGGTAGAGCGCGAAGCGTTGGCCGTCCCATGTGGCGAAGGCCGCTCGAGGGTCGCCGTCGCGGGGCTGGCCTACCGAGCCGGGGTTGCACCAGGTCTTGTCGCGGCCCTGCCAGAGGAACTGCACATGGCTGTGGCCGGAGGCGAAGAAGCGCCCCGGGTGTTCAGCGAAATAGGCTTCGCTGGGCTCGAGATATTCGTCGAGTGGGTCGTTCCAGCCACCGTGGATCAACTCCAGGCCGTGCAGGCTGGCACGCTCCGGCAGGCTTTCGAGCCAGCGGCGGTTGTCGGCGCTGAGTACCTCGCGCTGGTAGTCCAGGCAGGCATTGGCGCTGTTGGAGCGTGGGCAGGGCTGGTTTAGCGCGATGTAGGCATCGTGGTTGCCCATCAGCGAGAAGATCCCGCGAGCGCGCAAGGTATCGCAGCACTCGTTGACCTGGCTGTAGTAACCGGCGGTGTCGCCCAGGCAGATGATCTCGTCCACACCCATCCGATCGAGCTCGGCGAGCACGGTGGACAGTGCGGCGAAATTGCCGTGGATGTCAGAAATGATCCCGATCATGAACCACGTAGTCCTCGATGTAGCGCACCGCAAATCCTGCGCGCAGCGCTGGTTGCCGGGGCCTTTCGCCCTTGAGATACCAGGCCAGGCACATGGCGGCCTCGTTGTAGCCGAAAGCGGTGCGGATGGAACTGGTGGAAGAGATCCGTGGATTGATCTCCAGCAGCTTCCACGTGCCGTTGTCTGCCCGGCGGAACTGCAGGTTGGTGGGCCCGACCGGCTTGAAGTGCTGGCACAGGCGCGCCACCACGGCATCCAGGCTGGCGTCGTGGCGCACTTTGGCCTTGGCTGTGGAGCCGTCAGAGGCCAGGCTGCGCTGGAAGGTGATCGCGGCGCAGATGCCGCCCTGGCCGTCACCGAACACCGCCACGGTGTACTCCTGGCTGGCGCTGCCGATGATCGGCTGGGCCATCAGCACCTCCCCGAGAAGGGGTGCCCAGGGTGTGAAATCACGCTCTTCGCGGACCCACACCAGGCCCTTGGAAGCGTAGCTGCGCCGTGGCTTGAGCAGGAACGGCAGGCCGAGCTGCAGCGAAAGCGAGGCAAAGTCGCCGGTCAGGTGGCTGGGGATACGGGCGTCGTCTTCATGTGCCAGCAGGGCCTGGTCCATGGCGTATTTGTCGCGCGACAGGCTGATCAGCCGGGCATCGTTGAGCACAATCCGGCAGCCGCTGGCAGCCAGTGCGTCACGGTGTTCGTCGAGCCAGTGCACGTCCTGTTCGATGCCGGGAATCAGCAGATCGACCCGGTACCGCCCGATCATCCGCAGCAGCCAGTCCTGATAGCTGGGGTCGGCGGTCAGCGGCGCCTGTTCGAAGTGGTCGCACCAGGCCTGGCCGACCGCATCGTCGTAGATGTCGGTGCCCAGCAGCCTGATCGTCGGATCGGCGGCGCGCAGCGATTTCAGCAGGCCGTAGCCCATTATCGCGCCGACGCCGGTGACCATTGCCGTGGTCATTGCTGGGCCTCCTGATGAGCCTGCATCAGTTGCAGGCCGGTACGAATGTCGGTGGCTGGCCAATAGTCGATGGCCTGGTGCAGTTGCGCATTGGCCTGCATGGCCGGCATATCGGCGATGTCCGGCTTGTCGCGCAGGAAGTGGATGTCGGCGCTGCGGCCGCAGCCGGCAAAGGCCGCTTCGGCGATCTCCGACAGCCTGGGGCTGTGCGGGTGCACGCAGTCGAAGCGACCGATCACCGTGCGCTGCGCCACGCGTTTCACGATCTCGGCCAGGTCGTCCAGAAACAGGTAGTTGCGCTGCGCGTCGTTTTTGCCATACAGCTGCACCGTCTTGCCTGCGCGCGCCGTTTCGGCGATGAGGTACAGCAGTCCCTGGTGTTTGCGGCAGGCACCGGCTGCATCGTAGACCTGGCTGGGACGCAGGATGGTCAGGGCGATTTCGCGTTGCTTGCAGAACAGCTGTGCAAGCTCCTCGGAATGGCGCTTCGACAGCGAATAGATGTTGTAGTGAGGGTCGTCGGCGGTAAAGCCTGCGAACACCGAAGACACCAGGATCAGGTGTCGGACGCCGCTTTGCGCAGCAAGCTCGCAAGCGCGCAGGGTACCGACCGCGTTGACCTGTTCGGCCTGGATCAGCGCTTCGCTGGAGGTCCCGCCGAACGCGGCGGCCACCACCACCACGGTATCGAAATGCCCGCCATCGAAGGGCGGGTTGTCTGACCGCTCCAGGTCGAACGGGAAGTCGGCTTCGCGACGCCCAGCGGTCCTGACTTCACCCAGCGTGGCAAGCCGGGCGGCGATGGCCTGGCCGATGACCGAGGTGCTGCCGATCAACAGGCTTCTCATGTCGGCTCGACCTGGGCCTCGAACATCAGGGCGCAGCAGAGCTCGGGGTAGTCGATACCGACCGTGCACATCCCTTCGATGATCTCGTTGGACAGCCCCAGCGGCTGCAGTTGCGAGGTCATCAGCGGCTTGAGGAATACCCCTTCCTTGCGCACGATGCGATAGCCGGCCTGCTCCAGCTCATCGGTCAGGCGGCTGACCGAGTAGGTGCGCTGGTGGCCCAGTTCCAGGTCACCCTGGCCCAGCTTCATCATGTCGTCGAGCTTGCCTGCCGCGTGGCCGATACGCCGGTGCAGCGACTCGCCATTGGGCACCAGGGCGAACAGTCGACCGCCAGGCGCGAGGAAGCGACGGAAGTGCTCCAGGACCTGCTGCGGGTTGTCGACGTGTTCGAGGATGAAGCCCATCACGATCAGGTCGAAGGTCCGCTCGGTGTCGAAGTGCTCGAAATAGCTTTCGACGATCTCGACCGGGCTGTCGGGGTAGTTTTCGCGGAACTGGGCGATGACCGAGGGTGAGCCGTCGATCACCGTATGCGAGGCGAAGAAGCGCGAGAAGCGGTTGGTCGAGAAACCGTGGCCGACGCCCAGTTCCAGAATCGAGTGATGTTCCTGGCATAGCTTCATGATCCGCTGGGGATACCAGTTGAGCATGATGTCGTTGTCGAAAGCGAAGCCGAAACGATCACTGTAGGCGCCGATGTAGCTGTCTAGTGCATTGCTCATGGGGAGACTCGCATGTCGGGTGCTGCGCCCGTCGGCGCGGTGGATTCAGGAGCCGATGACCGTATGTGCTTCATGAAGCGCGGTGCGTCCGGGCCACAGTTGAACAGCAGGTCGAGGATGGTCACGCCATGGGTGAAATCACCCCACTGCTGCGGGTATTGGGGGTAGCCGCTGTAGTCGAACCAACTGACGGTGATGCCCTGTGCGGCGAACAGGCTTTCATCCAGGTAGTCGCGCGCGGCCGGGCCGGAAAGGTATTCGCTGGCACCGGCTTGCAGGCACAAGTCGACCAGGCGTTCGCTCTTGCCTTCACCCAGGCGATAGTCCCAGGAGTGGCTGATGCGTGTGCCGATGCCCAGATAGCGGCAGACGGCCTCGAGCAGCCTACGATTCAGCGGGCTGAGATGGTCGAACTGCTCTTCGAGATAGATCGGTCGCAGCCACTGTCTGATTTCGTCGAAATACGGCGCACGCTTGTAGTTCGCTTCCAGGGACCGCCAGTGACTGGCGGCCCAGTCGTGCCCGTCGATGCGTGTTTCGCGGATCGCCTGGTGGTAGCGCCCTCTGACCTGAACCGGCACGGTCAGCCATTGCACGCCTTGGGGAGTCTTGATCTGGTTGCGATTGCGCCAGTCACGTCGGGTGAATTGCATGTCGTCGTAAAGGATGAACTCGTCCACGGCGGCGATCAGGTCGAAATAACCTTTCCAGGGGATGTAGTTCGACTGCACGATGGCGACCTTCTTCATGCGTATGCCCCCGCGCGTTTGTGACGAACTTCTGACGCACGCAGCCTGCGCGACGATGCCCCGGCGTCAAGGAGCCGGTGCGGGAGGGGCGACAACAACAGTGGTGCAGCGGGCATCGACATCGAGCTCCTGGTGGACAGCGGACGAGGCCAGGCCTTCTGGGGCGCGGCTTTGGCAATGATCGTTGCAGATTGGCAACGACAGTCTGCGCCTCACCCCCTTGCTTCCGGGCAGTGGTAATGGCGATATAAGCAAAAAAGAGGCCGAGGTTCGCACCATGCCGTTGCACACCCTGATCCACCGCTCCAGCCTTCCACGTCCCGAGGTTTCCGAGGTGCAGGCCAGCCATGCCCTGCAGGCCTATTACGGCCTGCACGGCGCGCTGGTGCCCCTCGGTAGCCAGCAGGACGTGAACTTCCGGCTGGATAGCGAGCAGGGGCGCTTCGTCTTCAAGCTGTGCCATGGCAGCTATGCCCAGGTCGAGCTCGAGGCGCAGCACGCGGCACTCGCGTATCTGCAGGGGCAGGGTCTGCCGGTGCCGGCGGTGCGTGCAGCGCTGAGTGGCGAGGGCTTGCTGGCCCTGGAGATCGGCGGCCAGGCCCTGCGTTGCCGCGTGCTCGAATACATCGACGGCCAGCCGCTGACCCGTCTGAAGCACATGCCGGATAGGCTGATGGCCGAGCTGGGGACGCTGTGTGCACAACTCGGCAAGGCCCTGGCCGGTTTCGAGCACCCGGGGCTGGAGCGCACGCTGCAGTGGGACCCACGCCATGCCGAGGAGTTGATCGAGCACCTGCTGCCGGTCATCAAGGACGAGGCCCGACGCGAGCGCGTCGAGGGTGTGGCCAGTCAGGCGCGGGCGCGTCTGCAGCCGCTGGTCGGACAGCTTCCGACGCAGGCGGTGCATCTGGACATCACCGATGACAACGTGGTCTGGGCGCTCGACGAGCATCGTCAGTGGCAGGCGCAAGGCGTTATCGACTTCGGCGATCTGTCACACACCTGGCGTATCGCCGACCTCTCTGTCACCTGCGCGGCCTTGCTGCATCATGCCGAAGGCGATCCGCTACGGATCCTGCCGGTGGTTGCGGCCTACCAGGCGGTCAATCCGCTGAGCGAAGCCGAATTGCGCGCCTTGTGGCCGCTGGTGCTCAACCGTTCCGCGGTGCTGGTGCTCAGCAGCGAGCAGCAACTCACCGTCGATCCGGACAACCAGTACACACGCGACAACATCGCCCATGAGTGGGAAATCTTCGATACCGCCACTGCGGTACCTGCCGCCCTGATGGAAGCGGCGATCCTGCAGGCCGCGGGCTTTGCCCCGGACACCCTGGACCTCGGCGACTGCGCAGCACTGCTGCCGAGCCTGGCCGGCCAGACCGTGGGTCGGCTCGATCTGGGTGTGCTGAGCCCGCACTGCGAGGCTGGAAATTGGCAGCAGGCTGGATTCGACCAGCACCTGTTGCTTGCCCAGCCGGCTCCCGCCACCACGCTGCATGGGCAGTACCGTCTGTCGCAAACCCATTTTGACCGCCCTGACGAGCCTGCCACCTGTGCCTTGGGTGTGGAACTGAACCTGCCGGGCGGTACGGTGTTGCACGCGCCGCAAACCGGTATCTGGCTGAGCACGGGGGATGGCCGCGGGTGTCTGAGCACCGCCGGTTGGGGGCTGTGGCTGAGCGGCCTGGAGCAGGCGCCGGAGGATGGCGAATCGGTGCGCAAGGGCCAGCTGCTCGGTTCGACCTGTGGCTTCCTGAGCGTACAGCTGTGCCTGGATCCGAACATCGCGCCGCCGTTCTTCGCCAAACCGTCCCAGGCACAGGCCTGGCTGGCGCTTTGCCCGTCGCCGACGGCACTGCTCGGCTTCGACTGCGATGCCGAGCCGCTGGTCGATGCCCAGGCGCTGCTGGCGCGGCGCGATGCCAGCTTCGCCCGCTCGCAGAAGCACTACTACGCCCAGCCGCCGCATATCGAGCGCGGCTGGCGCAACTACCTGATCGACATGCAGGGGCGTTCCTACCTGGACATGCTCAACAACGTGGCGGTGCTCGGGCATGGGCATCCGCGCATGGTCGCTGAATCGGCGCGGCAGTGGTCGCTGGTCAATACCAACTCGCGCTTCCACTACGCGGCCGTCGCCGAGTTCTCCGAGCGTCTGCTCGAATTAGCGCCGGAAGGCTTCGACCGGGTGTTCCTGGTCAACAGCGGTACCGAGGCCAACGATCTGGCGATCCGTCTGGCCTGGGCCTACAGCGGCGGGCGTGACCTGCTCAGCGTGCTGGAGGCCTATCACGGCTGGTCGGTGGCCACCGATGCTATCTCCACCTCGATCGCCGACAATCCCCAGGCTCTGGAAACCCGACCGGACTGGGTGCATCCGGTAGAGGCGCCCAATACGTTCCGCGGCCGTTACCGCGGCGCTGACAGTGCCAGTGATTACCTGCGCGATGTCGACGCCAAGCTCGCCGACCTGGATGCCCGTGGCCGCCAGCTGGCGGGGATGATCTGCGAGCCTGTGTACGGCAATGCCGGCGGTATCTCGCTGCCCCAGGGCTACCTGCGCGAGGCCTATGCAAAGGTGCGGGCGCGCGGCGGCGTGTGCATCGCCGATGAAGTGCAGGTTGGCTACGGCCGCCTGGGCGAGTACTTCTGGGGCTTCGAGGAGCAGGGCGTGGTGCCGGACATCATCACCATGGCCAAGGGCATGGGCAATGGCCAGCCGCTGGGTGCGGTGATCACCCGGCGCGAGATTGCCGAAGCGCTCGAGGCCGAGGGTTATTTCTTCTCCTCGGCCGGCGGCAGCCCGGTGAGCTGCCGCATCGGCATGGCAGTGCTGGATGTGATGCGCGACGAAGGGCTGTGGGACAACGCCCGCGATGTTGGCCGCCACTTCAAGGCGCGCTTGCAAGCGTTGGTCGATAAACATCCGCTTGCTGGCGCTGCCCACGGCTCGGGCTTCTACCTGGGGCTGGAACTGGTGCGTGACCGCCAGACATTGGAACCGGCCACCGAGGAGACCATGGTTTTGTGCGATCGCCTGCGCGACCTGGGGATCTTCATGCAGCCCACGGGAGACTACCTGAACATCCTCAAGATCAAGCCGCCGATGTGCACCACGCGGCAGAGCGTGGACTACTTCGTCGATTGCGTGGACCGTGTGTTGGCGGAACTGAGTTGATCTAAATCGATTTATATCGATTAAATTTCTTGAAATATCTATTTTGATTTTATTTCAGGCTTTAAAAGTCGATATCTATCGGTTAGATTGGTCGTATTCGCTGGCCCTTCGCGGGCAAGCCCGCTCCCACAGGTAACGGATGCTGCCCCTGTGGGAGCGGGCTTGCCCGCGAAGAGGCCCTGACAGACACCCGCACAATCAACCCTGGCACCAGCCTGCCGGGCCATCCAGAGGCTACTCATGAAGACCCTGAACTCGACTCCCCGCGCCGACGGTTTCCACATGCCCGCCGAGTGGGCCCCGCAAACCCAGGTATGGATGGTCTGGCCGGAGCGCCCGGACAACTGGCGCCTGGGCGGCAAGCCCGCGCAGGCGGCGCACGTTACCCTGGCCAAGGCCATTGCCCGCTTCGAGCCGGTCACCGTGGCGGTATCTGCGGGCCAGTACGAAAATGCCCGCCGCCAGCTCGACCTGCCCAATATTCGCGTGGTCGAGATCAGCAACGACGACGCCTGGGTCCGCGACACCGGCCCGACCTTCGTGATCAACGATCATGGCGAAGTGCGTGGCGTGGACTGGGGCTTCAATGCCTGGGGCGGTTTCGATGGCGGCCTCTACGCGCCCTGGAACCGTGACGAGGAACTGGCCGCCAAGGTCATGGAGATGGAGCGCTGCCAGCGCTACCACACTGAAGGTTTCGTGCTCGAGGGCGGTTCGATCCACGTGGACGGCGAAGGCACCCTGATCACCACCGAAGAGTGCCTGCTCAATCGCAACCGCAACCCGCACCTCACGCGTGAGCAGATCGAAGACGTGCTGCGCGAACATCTGGCAGTCGAGACCATCGTCTGGCTGCCCGAAGGCCTGTACAACGATGAAACCGACGGCCACGTCGACAATTTCTGCTGTTACGTCAGCCCGGGCGAAGTGTTACTGGCCTGGACCGATGATTCCAACGACCCCAACTATGCGCGCTGCCACGCTGCCTACGAGGTGCTGAAAAACACCCGCGATGCCAAGGGGCGCGAGTTCGTGGTGCACAAGATGCCCATTCCTGGGCCGCTGTTCGCCACCGAGGAAGAATGCGCCGGCGTTGACCAGGTCGCTGGCAGCCAGGAGCGTGACCCGTCGGTGCGCCTGGCCGGCTCCTACGTGAACTTCCTGATCGTCAACGGCGGCATCATCGCGCCGAGCTTCGACGACCCGGCAGATGCCCAGGCTAGAGCGATTCTGGCCAAGGTCTTCCCGGACCATGAAGTGGTGATGATCCCGGGTCGCGAGCTGTTGCTGGGCGGCGGCAACATCCACTGCCTCACCCAGCAGCAACCGGCACCGGTCAAGCGCTGATCGCCGAACACTGAAAGGGCCTGTCGAATGACAGGCCCTTTTGCTTCGCGCAAACGATTTATCCACGCGCTGGCACAGCTCTTGTATTGCATTTCCCTGGGGTGTTTCGGGGCGGCGGTCCACGCTGTTCTGTAACAATCCCACAGTAATTTAGCCGCTCACGGCCCCAGGGAGTACGTGTCGAATGAATGCAACAAGTGAGTCGGCTTTGTCTCCAATGGCGATCAATCACGAATCGCTCAAGGTGCTGGCGCAATGGTTGAAGCACCATGGAAACATCCGGGTCAGGAAGACCGATACGCGCCGCCTTCTGGATGGTCGTTATCCTCAAGGCCTGCTCAGTGAAGCGGAGCTCGAGGCTCTGGTTGCTGTCTGGCACTGAAGGCAAGGCATCGCATAACGAAAACGCCACCGTATCGACGGTGGCGTTTTTGTTTCAGCTGGCCAGCTCGGCAGCGTCCTCTTCCTCGAACCCGCGAGCGGCACGACCCACCAGCAGTGGATCTGGCGCGTGGGCGACGCTGTGATCCTTGCCCGGGTAATCCAGCGAGTGGAGGAAGTGCCGGATGCAGTTGAGCCGGGCGCGCTTCTTGTCGTCGGACTTGATCACTGTCCAAGGCGCATCGGCGGTGTCGGTGTGGAAAAACATCGCCTCCTTGGCGGCGGTGTAGTCGTCCCACTTGTCCAGTGACTTGATGTCGATTGGCGACAGCTTCCAGTGCTTGAGTGGGTCGTCCCGCCGGGAGATGAAGCGGCGCAGCTGTTCTTCGCGATTCACCGAGAACCAGTACTTGAACAGCAGGATGCCGCTGTTGCACAGCATCCGCTCAAGGTCAGGTGCCTGGCGCATGAACTCCAGGTACTGCAGCGGTGAGCAGAAATCCATGACCCGCTCGACCCCGGCGCGGTTGTACCAGGAGCGGTCGAAGAACACCATTTCGCCCGCCGTAGGCAGGTGCTGGATGTAGCGCTGGAAGTACCACTGGCCCTTTTCCTGCTCGGACGGCTTCTCCAGCGCTACGATGCGAGCCCCTCGCGGATTCAGGTGCTCCATGAAGCGCTTGATGGTTCCGCCTTTGCCCGCTGCATCGCGTCCCTCGAACAGCACCACGATGCGCTGGCCGGTATCTTTCGCCCAGCTCTGCACCTTCAGCAGCTCGATCTGCAGCGCGTGCTTGGCCTTTTCGTACTCCTGGCGGCGCATGCGCGTGCGGTAGGGGTAGCTGGCCGGCAGGCGCGCGCTGGTGCTGTCTTCGTTACTGCCTTTAGGGGCAGTGGCGACTTCCAGGGCGGTAGGCTGCTGGCTGATCCGGGTGATGGACGCTTGCGGTTTGCGCTTGCGAGGGCGCGGTGTACGCAGTGGCGTAGCCGGTGCAGCCTCGACGGGGTTGGCAAGGGGGAGGGGGGAATCGTCGCTCATGGAGGTCCTTTCGGGGATCGGGTATCCATCAAGCAGTGTATGGATACTTGCCCGTCGGCCCTTTGATGCTGATCAACGCAGAGCTGATCGTGTGATCACGAAGCGTCAGCTTTCCAACTGATGCTGTGGTGGGCTGATGCGTAGCTTGGTGGCAGCCCTTGCACAACGCGGGGGTATATGGAGTGTTGAGATGAAGCATTACTTTTACGCAACCTGCACCGGCTATGGCGACGACGGCGTACAGTTCTTTCGGGGCCACGTCTTTGTCCAGGATGAACAGAAACTGCCGGGCACGGCTATCCGGCCGATGCTGGAGTCTATCGAAGGCCTGGAGCTGGTGGCGGTGTCTTACCTGGGGTGCATGAGCGAGGAGGAGTTCGGCTCTCTGCATCCGCAGGACTAGTGAGGTCGCTGGAATAAAAGTGACAGGCATAAAAAAACCCTGAATCTTTCGATTCAGGGTTTTAGTGTTTTGGTGCCCAGAGACGGAGTCGAACCGCCGACACGAGGATTTTCAATCCTCTGCTCTACCGACTGAGCTATCTGGGCAACGGGGCGCATTAAAAGGCTTTTTCAGGTTTGCGTCAACGACTTTTTGAAAAATTTTTAAATTAATTCCGTTGCTTACGGTTTTGCTGGTCATTCGCTGGGTGGAACGTAGCCTTCAGCCTGGGCGTAGTCCTCGCCGGCGAAGAACTTGTCCATTTCCGCCTGGAGGAATTTGCGGTCCTCGCCATTCATCATGTTCAGGCGCTTCTCGTTGATCAGCATGGTCTGGTGCTTCTGCCACTCGTCCCAGGCCTTCTGCGAGATGTGCTCATAGATGTCCTGGCCCTTGGCGCCAGGGTAGGGCGGGCGTGGCAGGCCTGGCAGTTCTTCGTTGTACTTGCGGCACTTCACGGTGCGGGTCATCGGGCTTCTCCTGCAAACAATTCGTCGGCCACGCGTGCGAGCAGCTTCTTGACCGGGGCTGCCAGGCCCAGGCGCGGCGGGGTGGCGAGGTTATACCAGAGCCAGTCAGGCTCGGCCACGTGCGATCCGAGCGGGTCGACACGCACCAGCCACGGCTCGATCGCCAGCTGAAAGTGGCTGAAGGTGTGGGTCAGGCCTTGCAGCGCCTGGCTTTCGGTCATGCGCAGGCCGTGCTGGTAGGCAAGGTCGTCAAGCTGCGCCAGGCTGTCGAGCTCTGGCAGGCTCCACAGGCCGCCCCACAGGCCGCTGGAGGGGCGGCGGTAGAGCAGGATGGCGCCTTCGTTGTTGGTCAGCAGCGGCATCAGCGTCTTGCGCTGGGGCAGGGCCTTGCGCGGCTTGGGTTCGGGGTAGCGTTTCTCGTCGCCGAGCAGGTGCGCCTCGCAACCCTGTTGCAGCGGGCAGATCAGGCAACTGGGCTTGCTGCGGGTACACAGCGTGGCGCCAAGGTCCATCATCGCCTGGGTGTAGTGGTTGACCCGGGTCATGGGGGTGAAACGCTCGGCTGCGGCCCACAGCGCATTGGCCACCTTCGGCTCGCCGGGGTAACCGGCCTGCGCGGTGAAGCGCGCCAGGACGCGCTTGACGTTGCCGTCGAGGATCGGTGCGCGGATGCCCATGCTGATACTGGCGATGGCGCCTGCGGTGGAGCGGCCGATACCGGGCAGCTCGGTCAGCGCCTCGACGCTGCGCGGGAACTCGCCGCCATGCTGGGCGACGACGATCTTCGCGGCCTTCTGCAGGTTGCGCGCGCGGGTGTAGTAGCCCAGGCCGGTCCACAGGTGCAGCACTTCATCCTCCGGCGCCTCGGCCAGGGCCTGCACGGTGGGCAGGGCCTGCATGAAGCGGTCGAAGTAGTTGAGCACGGTGCTGACCTGGGTCTGCTGCAACATGATTTCCGACACCCACACCCGGTAGGGGGTGATGCCCTGTTGCCAGGGCAGATCGTGACGGCCGTGCTGGTCGAACCACGCCAGCACGGCGCTGGAGAACTGCTGGGGGCTCATCGTTTGAACAGCCCCTTGAGCGCGTCTTTCAATTCAGGGCTCACCTTGTCGCCGAGTTTTTCATCGAGCTTTTCGTCGATCTTGTCTTTCAGGCGGTTGCCGGCAAGCTTCGCGGCAACCTTGCCCAGGCCGTCCTGGTCCAGGCGGCAGGCCTTGGCCCCCAGTTCGAGCGGGCCGCGGCAGCGCAGTGGCACTTCGACGCCGACATAGCGCTCATTGACCTGGCACGCCGGGTCCGGCATGGCGCGCTGGTCGCCCTCGACCACCACGCCGACGCCGTAGTCCATGCCCAGTACGCGCAGGTCCAGGTCGCCCTGGCCGTTCACGGTCAAGCCCGGGATGCGCACCTTGAGGTCTGGGTTGCTGGCCACGCCATTGCGTACCACCAGCGTGCCGCGCAGTTCCTGGAACGGCGTGTCCTTGGCCCGTGGCTCGCCGCTGAGCTGCTTGCGGTTGAGGGTGGCGATGGCCTGGCACAGCTGCTGCTCGAGGTTGGCATTGACCAGCACACCGTCGTTGATGGTGAAGCTGGCGTTGCCGTTGAGCGTATCGATCAGCGCCTTCTGGCTGTTGCCGGTGGCGGTCAGGTCGCTCGACAAGGTCAGCAGGCCCTTGACCGGCGGTGCCTGATCCGGGCTTTCGCGCTTGATGAAGTGCTCGACCGGTACCCGGTTGATCCTGGTATTCACCCCGAGTTGCGGCACGGCAGGGCGTACGTCGACGGTGCCCTTGGCTTCGAAGGTGCCGTTGTACAGGCCACCGCGCAGGGTCTCCAGGGTGACCAGGCCGCCCTGGCCATTGGCCTTGAGCTGGGCGTCGGTGATCGGCAGCTTGTCGAGGGTCAGCGCGCCGAACGAGAGATCGGCCTGCAGGTCGAGGGCGCGCAGGCGATCGACCGGCAACAGCTTGTCGTTGCTCCAGGCTACTTGAGTGGGGGCGTTGGGCAGCGGCGTGGTGCCGGCACCCGCGATCGCGCTGGCTTCCTGTTGCTTGACCTCGGCCTGGCGCGCGGCCTTGGCGCCCTTGGCCTCATCGCTCTTGGCAGGCAGGTAGCGGTCGGCATCGAAGGTGTCGCCCTTGAGCTGCACGCGAAGGGCCTGCTTGGCGAAGTCTTCGACGGCGACACGGCCAGTGAAGGTGCTCTGGTCGAGTTTCACCGCCAGGTCTTCCATGGCGATGGAGTTCTGGGTGCCTTGCAGGCGACCGACCAGTTCCAGCTTGGCGAAGGCCGCCGGGTCGGCAGTGGCTGGCAGCGGATGACCGATGCCGTCGAGGAAGGTACGCAGGTCGAACTGGGCGATGGACAGCCCGCCGCTGATCTGCGGCGCCTTGTCCAGGTCGCGCAGGCTCAGCTCGCCGAGGGCGCGCAACTGGTTGGCCGAGACCTTCAGGCCGCTCCAGGACGCGACGTTGGCGCCCAGGTCGACCAGCACCTGGCCCTGTGCTGCGAAGGTCACGGTCTTGCCAGCGGTCGGCTCGCCCGAGGTTTCGCCGGACAGGCGCATGTCTTCGAGGCTGTAGCGCTTTAGCTTGCGGTCGAAGCGCAGGTCGCCGACCAGTTCGGTACGGGCCTTGATGTTCGGCTCGCTGGCGCTGAGGAAGGCGCTGGCCTTGATTGGGGTGTTGACCCCGTCGTGAATGGGCCCGCTGCTCAACTGGATGCTTTCGGCGCCATAGCTTTTGCCGCTCTGCTCATCGGTGAACTGCACCCGCGCGTTGTTGACGGTCAGGCTGTCGATGTCCAGCTTCACCGCGCGTTCGCTGCTGGCCTGCGCCGATGGCTGCGCGGGCGCGCCTTCGGCAGGGGCCGGCTGGTTGCTGGCCGTGGCATTCGGGTCGGGGAGCGGCTTGCCGATATCCTCCCAGTTGCCATGGCCGTGTTCGTCGCGCAGCAACCTAAGGTTCAAGCCCTCGATGCGCACGTCGCTCATCTGCACCTCACGGCGCAGCAGCGGCAGCACGCGCACCGACAGGCCGAGCATCTGCAGGTCGGCGAACGGCTGCTTGGGGTTGTTCAGCGTGGCGATGCTCGCCTCGTGCAGTTCCAGGCCCAGCCAGGGGAACAGGCTCCAGCCGATGTCACCGTTGAGGGTGAGCTCGACGTGGGCCTTGTTGCGGGCCAGCTGGCGGATTTCGTCTTTGTAGTCGTTGGGATCGAAGAGGTGGGTCAGGGCGAAGCCCAGCGCCACGATGATCAGCAACAACCCGAGAAGTCCCAGCCCCAGGAATTTGCCGAACGCTTTCATGGGCGAGTCCTTGTAGTCCGATAGGTGAATTCGAGCGGCAGAGTATAGCGCCGCGACCATCGCTTCTGAGTATCTGACAAGAGATACAGGGCGTTTCCTGCGAATCGGATTCGACAGTTCTGGCTTGGGCAGTTCCACGTTCGAGTCGGCGTCGGTCTCGTTCGCGGGCACGCCTGCTCCCACGAAAGCCGCGTGGTACCGCCGTTGTAGGAGCGGACTTGCCCGCGAAGAGGCCGCTGCTCATCGCAAACGGTTGCGCGACCGACCTGTACCGGTTCAGTTTTATGAAAAATAATGATGTCAGATTGATCTCGCCGTCATCTTATGCTGGTAACCTTGCGCAGCTTCCGGAGTGACCGCGACCTATTGTCGCGGGGCAACGACGCCGAAAACGGTGCCAATTTCGCCTTGTGTGCCGCGAAACAGCCAGGGAAACGATCCGAAAGCGCAACCATACATAAAAGGATCGAATCCATGAATAGCAGTATTACGGCAGGAGCGGCGGCGAGCGCGCCGGGCTTCCTGTCGAAGGAGCGCATCATCGCCCGGCCAGGGTTCAATCGCTGGCTGGTTCCACCGGCCGCCCTGGCCATCCACCTGTGCATCGGCATGGCCTATGGCTTCTCGGTGTTCTGGCTGCCTCTGTCCCAGGCCATCGGCATCACCGCACCGGTCGCCTGCTCGCCTGACATGGGCTTCATCGCTCGTCTGTTCAGCGCCGACTGCGACTGGCAGATCTCGATGCTCAGCTGGATCTACACCCTGTTCTTCGTCTTCCTCGGCTGCTCGGCCGCCGTGCTGGGCGGTTGGCTGGAACACGCCGGCCCGCGCAAGGCTGGCCTGGTATCGGCGCTGTGCTGGTGCGGCGGCCTGGTGATCTCGGCAATCGGCATCAAGACCCATCAGCTCTGGCTGATGTGGCTAGGCTCGGGCGTCATCGGCGGTATCGGCCTGGGGTTGGGCTACATCTCGCCGGTTTCGACGCTGATCAAGTGGTTCCCGGACAAGCGCGGCATGGCGACCGGCATGGCGATCATGGGCTTTGGCGGCGGCGCGATGGTGGGGGCGCCACTGGCCACTGCACTGATGGGGCATTTCGCCAACGGCCAGGAAGTCGGCGTATGGCAGAGCTTCATCGCCATGGCGGCGATCTACTTCGTGTTCATGACTGCTGGCGCCCTGGCGTACCGCGTGCCGCCGACCGGCTGGAAGCCTGAAGGCTGGACGCCGCCGGTGAAGAAGGCCAACGCCATGGTCACCGACCGTCACGTGCACGTCAGCGTGGCCTGGAAGACCCCTCAGTTCGCGCTGGTGTGGCTGGTGCTGTGCCTGAACGTCTCGGCCGGCATCGGCATCCTGGGCATGGCCTCGCCACTGCTGCAGGAAGTGTTCGGCGGCAAGCTGCTGGGCAACGACCTGAGCTTCAGCGAGCTGAACGCCGCGCAGCTGGCGCAGATCGCTGCGATCGCTGCCGGCTTCACCGGCCTGCTGAGCCTGTTCAACATCGGCGGGCGCTTCTTCTGGGCGTCGTTCTCCGACTACATCGGGCGCAAGAACACCTACTTCGCCTTCTTCGCCATCGGCGTGGGCCTGTACACCCTGGTGCCGAACATGGGCCACATCGGCAACGTCGCGCTGTTCGTGGCGGCGTTCTGCATCATCCTGTCGATGTACGGTGGTGGTTTCGCCACCGTTCCGGCCTACCTGGCCGACCTGTTCGGCACGCAGATGGTCGGCGCCATCCACGGTCGCCTGCTGACCGCCTGGGCTGCGGCCGGCGTGTTGGGGCCGGTGTTGATCACCTACCTGCGCGAGTCGCAGCTGGCGGCCGGTGTACCGCGCGCGGCAGCCTACGACATGACCCTGTACATCCTCGCCGGCCTGCTGGTACTGGGCTTCATCTGCAACCTGCTGGTGCGTCCGGTAGCCGACAAGTACTTCATGACCGACGCCGAGCTCGCTGCCGAGCGCGCGCTGAGCCACGACAAGGGCGCCGATGGCGCGCAGTCGCTGGAGTGGCATGCAGCGCCTGGCAGCCTGCCGCTGGTGCTGCTGGCCTGGGCCGTGGTGGTGATTCCGCTGGCCTGGGGCGTGTGGATCACCCTGCAGAAGACGGCGGTGCTGTTCCACTGATGCACTGATTTGCCGGGCCTGAAAGGGCCCTTTCGCGGGCGAGCCCGCTCCTGCAAGGCGATGTTGCCCTTGTGGGAGTGGGCTCGCCCGCGAATGCTTTGTGCTGCCACACGTCATCCGCGTTTCAAGCCGGCGCATTCTGGGCCTATAATGGAGCCCTTTTCGCCCAATGATTTTGCGGAGCTGGTGATGGTCGAACGTAAGGCTTCCGTCGAGCGCAATACCCTGGAAACCCAGGTCAAGGCCTCGATCAACCTGGATGGCACCGGCAAGGCCCGATTCGATATCGGTGTGCCTTTCCTTGAACACATGCTCGACCAGATCGCCCGGCACGGGCTGATCGATCTGGACATCGAATGCAAGGGCGACCTGCATATCGACGATCACCATACCGTCGAAGACGTCGGTATCACCCTCGGCCAGGCTTTCGCCAAGGCCATTGGCGACAAGAAGGGCATCTTCCGCTACGGCCACGCCTACGTGCCGTTGGACGAAGCGCTGTCGCGCGTGGTCATCGACTTCTCCGGCCGTCCCGGCCTGCAGATGCATGTGCCGTTCACTCGCGCCTCGGTCGGCGGTTTCGACGTCGACCTGTTCCAGGAGTTCTTCCAGGGCTTCGTCAACCACGCCCTGGTGACCCTGCACATCGACACGATTCGTGGTCACAACACCCATCACCAGATCGAAACCGTGTTCAAGGCCTTCGGCCGCGCTCTGCGCATGGCCGTGACGCTCGATGAGCGCATGGCTGGCCAGATGCCGTCGACCAAGGGATGCCTGTAATGCAGACTGTCGCCGTCATCGACTATGGCATGGGCAACCTGCACTCGGTGGCCAAGGCTCTCGAGCACGTGGGTGCCGGCAAGGTGCTGGTCACCAGCGACGCTGCGGTGATCCGCGAGGCCGATCGCGTGGTGTTCCCAGGCGTCGGCGCGATCCGCGACTGCATGGCTGAAATCCGTCGCCTGGGCTTCGACAGCCTGGTGCGTGAAGTCAGCCAGGACCGCCCCTTCCTCGGCATCTGCGTCGGCATGCAGGCGCTGCTCGAGCACAGCGAGGAGAACGAAGGCGTCGACTGCATCGGCCTGTTCCCCGGCCAGGTGCGCTTCTTCGGCAAGGGCCTGGAGGAAGACGGCGAGCACCTGAAGGTGCCGCACATGGGCTGGAACGAAGTCAGCCAGTGCATCGATCACCCGCTGTGGCACGACATCCCGGACCGCGCGCGTTTCTATTTCGTGCACAGCTACTACATCAATGCCGGCAAGCCGGGCCAGGTGGTCGGTCGCGGCCACTATGGCGTCGACTTTGCCGCTGCGCTGGCCGACGGCTCGCGCTTCGCCGTGCAGTTCCACCCGGAAAAGAGCCACACGCACGGCCTGCAACTGCTGCAGAACTTCGTCGCCTGGGACGGGCGCTGGTAAATGAGCAGGTCGAAGACCAAGGTCCCGGTCATCACCCTGGCCCCCGAGCAGGAGCGCGAGGCACTCGATGTGCTCAAGCGCTTCCTTGAAGACCGCTTCGAGCTGACGCTCGGTTCGTTCGAGGTGGCCGAGGTCCTCGAGTTGTTCAGCAAGGAAATTGCACCCCATTACTACAACAGGGCGATTGCCGATGTTCAACTGCACCTCAAGGAGCGGTTCGAGAGCATCGAAAGCGACTTGTGGGCGCTCGAGAAGCCCTGAACTCCACCGATTAGAACAGGTTTCCAAGATGCTGATTATCCCCGCTATCGATCTGAAGGACGGTGCCTGCGTGCGCCTGCGCCAGGGCCGCATGGAAGACTCGACGGTATTCTCCGACGACCCGGTGAGCATGGCCGCCAAGTGGGTCGAGGGTGGCTGCCGCCGCCTGCACCTGGTCGACCTCAACGGCGCCTTCGAGGGCCAGCCGGTCAACGGCGAAGTGGTCACTGCCATCGCCAAGCGCTACCCGACACTGCCGATCCAGATCGGCGGCGGCATCCGTTCGCTGGAAACCATCGAGCACTACGTCAAGGCCGGCGTCAGCTACGTGATCATCGGCACCAAGGCGGTCAAGCAGCCTGAGTTCGTCGCCGAGGCGTGCAAGGCGTTCCCGGGCAAGGTCATCGTCGGCCTGGACGCGAAGGACGGTTTCGTCGCCACCGACGGCTGGGCGGAAGTCAGCTCGGTGCAGGTCATTGACCTGGCCAAGCGTTTCGAGGCCGATGGCGTCTCGGCGATCGTCTACACCGACATCGCCAAGGACGGCATGATGCAGGGCTGCAACGTGCCCTTCACCAAGGCCCTGGCCGAAGCCACCTCGATCCCGGTGATCGCCTCGGGCGGCATCCACAACCTGGGTGACATCAAGGCCCTGCTGGACGCCAAGACCCCAGGCATCATCGGCGCCATTACCGGGCGTGCCATCTACGAAGGCACCCTCGATGTCGCCGAGGCCCAGGCCTTCTGCGACAACTACCAAGGCTGAGGACTGAACGATGGCACTGGCCAAGCGCATCATCCCTTGCCTGGACGTGGACAACGGCCGGGTGGTCAAGGGCGTCAAGTTCGAGAACATCCGTGATGCGGGTGATCCGGTGGAAATCGCCCGTCGCTACAACGAGCAGGGCGCCGACGAGATCACCTTCCTGGACATCACCGCCAGTGTCGATGGCCGTGATACCACCTTGCATACCGTCGAGCGCATGGCCAGCCAGGTGTTCATCCCGCTGACCGTCGGGGGTGGCGTGCGTACCGTGCAGGACATCCGCAACCTGCTCAACGCTGGTGCCGACAAGGTTTCGATCAACACCGCCGCAGTGTTCAACCCTGAGTTCGTTGGCGAAGCTGCCGACCGTTTCGGTTCGCAGTGCATTGTCGTGGCCATCGACGCCAAGAAGGTTTCTGGCCCAGGCGAAACGCCGCGCTGGGAGATCTTCACCCATGGCGGGCGCAAGCCCACCGGTCTGGATGCGGTGGAGTGGGCGAAGAAGATGGAAGGGCTGGGCGCCGGTGAGATCCTGCTGACCAGCATGGACCAGGACGGCATGAAGAACGGCTTCGACCTTGGCGTGACCCGTGCCATCAGCGATGCGCTGGGGATTCCGGTGATCGCCTCCGGTGGTGTGGGCAACCTGCAGCATCTGGCCGATGGGATTCTGGAAGGGCATGCCAGCGCGGTGCTGGCGGCGAGCATCTTCCACTTCGGGGAGTACACGGTGCCCGAGGCCAAGGCCTACATGGCTTCGCGCGGGATCGTCGTACGCTGAATCAGTGATTGGGGCTGCTTTGCGGCCCTTCGCGGGCAAGTCGCAGCGGCGAACCGCCGCTCCCACAGGTTGTGTAAATCCTGTGGGAGCGGGCTTGCCTGCGAAGGGCCGCGACGCGGCCCCAATTGCTTCAACCGTGATTCTTGCCGAGCAATGCGTGATACAGCTCGCTGTCGCCCAGAATCCCGACCACCTTGTCGTTCTCCTGCAGCACCAGCTTGTTGCCGGTCTGATAACGAATCTGCAGTGCCTCGCGCATGCCGATGTCGGCGTGCACCAGCGTTGGCAGACGACCCAGGCTTTCCACATCCTGCCCTGGCACCCAATTCTGCAGGTCCAACCCGTTCTGCCCCTGGCGCGCGCGCTTGATCGAGCCGCCCTCGCCCAGGTCCAGCCATGAATCACCACCCGGATCCAGGCACACCGAACCGTTGATCCGCTTGCAGTTGTCCAGGCTGCGCATCAGGCTGCGCCCGCACAGGACATTGAGCGGGTTGGTGTGGGCGACGAAGGTGCGCACGTATTCGTCGGCCGGGTTCAGCACGATCTCTTCCGGCTTGCTGTACTGGATGATCCGGCCGTCCTTCATGATCGCGATGCGGCTACCCAGCTTGAGCGCCTCGTCCAGGTCGTGGCTGACGAAGACGATGGTCTTGCTCAGTTTGCGCTGCAGTTCCAGCAGCTCGTCCTGCAGGCCCTGGCGGATCAGCGGGTCGAGTGCAGAGAAGGGCTCGTCCATCAGCAGGATGTCGGCGTCCATCGCCAGCGCACGGGCCAGGCCCACTCGTTGCTGCATGCCCCCGGACAGTTCGTCCGGTTTCTTGTTGCGCCACTGGGTCAGGCCCACCAGTTCGAGTTTTTCATCGACCAGCTTGCGCCGCTCTTTCTCGGGGCGACCCTGCATTTCCAGGCCGAAGCTGATGTTCTCGCGTACGGTCAGCCAGGGCATCAGGGCGAATTTCTGGAACACCATGGCAATGCGCTTGGTGCGCATCATCTTCAGCTCCGCCGGGGTGCAGTGGGCGATGTCGATGTGCTTGCCTTCGTGCTCGACGAACAGCTTGCCGCGGCTGACGGTGTTCAGGCCGTTGATGCAGCGCAGCAGGCTCGATTTGCCCGAGCCCGACAGGCCCATCAGCACGCAGATTTCGCCTTTCTCGATATCCAGGTTGGCCTTCTCGACGCCGACCACCAGCCCGGTCTGCTTGAGGATCTGCTCGCGGGTCTTGCCCTCGTCGAGCAGCGACAGCGCTTCGCGCGGCTTGCTGGAGAAGATGACATCGACATCTTCGAAGCGAATGATGCTCATGCTTCACTCCTTGCCGGCAGTTCCGGTTGCTTGCAGATACGGTCGAGCATGATCGCCAGCAGCACGATCGCAAGGCCCGCTTCGAAGCCGAGCGAGATGTCGGCAGTGTTGAGAGCGTTGACCACCGGCTTGCCCAGGCCATCGGCGCCAACCAGGGCGGCGATCACCACCATCGACAGCGACAGCATGATGCACTGGGTCACGCCGGCAGCGATGCTCGGCATGGCGTGCGGCAGTTCGATACGGGTCAGCAGTTGGCGACGCGAGCAGCCGAAGGCCTTGCCGGCGTCCATCAACTCCTGCGGTACGTCGCAGATGCCCAGGTAGGTGAGGCGGATAGGTGCCGCGATGGCGAACACCACGGTGGAGATCAGCCCAGGTACCACTCCCAGGCCGAACAGCGTGAGGGTCGGGATCAGGTAGACGAAGGTGGGTACGGTCTGCATCAGGTCGAGTACCGGACGCATGGCGGTATAGAACATCGGCTTGTGCGCGGCAATGATGCCCAGCGGCACGCCGATGGCTACGCAGACCACCGTGGCGAAGCTCACTTGCGCCAGGGTTTCCATGGTTTCCTGCCAGTAACCGAGGTTGAGGATCAACAGGAACGACAGGGCGACGAAGACGGTCAGCGCCCACTTGCGCTGGATCAGGTGCGCGAGGGCGGCGAACAGGGCGATGAGGACGAAGGGGTTGAACCAGGTCAGGGCGCTGGTGACGCCATGGATCATGAACTCCAGGCCTTGGGCGATAGCGTCGAAGTAGTTGGCGCCGTTCTGGGTCAACCATTCGACAAATGAGGCGATGTACTGCCCCAGAGGTATTTTCTGATCGATAAGCATGATAGCGAGCTTCCACCTGCAATGATTGGAATCAGTCCGGGGTGGGCACGGTCCCACCCCGAGGTAGTGCCTAAAGCTACTGCGTCAACTTGGCCTTGGCTGCCTCCAGGCCTGGTTTGCCATCCACGGTGGTGACGCCGGCCAGCCAGGTCTCCAGCTTGCCGGGGTTGTCCTTGAGCCACTTCTTGGCGGCCGCCTCGGGCTTCATCTTGTCGTCCAGGACATAGCCCATCATGGTGCTTTCATCCTTGAGCTCGAACACCAGGTTCTTCAGCAGCTGGCCGACGTTGCTGCATTCCTGCGCATAACCCTTGCGGGTATTGGTCAGTACAGTGGCCTTGCCGAACTCGGGACCGAAGAACTCATCACCCCCGGTCAGGTACTGCATCTTGAAGCGGGTGTTCATCGGGTGTGGCTCCCAGCCCAGGAACACCACGGCCTCGCCGCGCTTCTGGGCCCGATCGACCTGCGACAGCATGCCGGCCTCGCTCGACTGCACGATCTTGAAGCCGGCGTCCTTCAGGCCGAAGGCGTTCTTGTCGATCATGCTCTGGATGGTGCGGTTGCCATCGTTGCCCGGTTCGATGCCGTAGATCTTGCCGTCGAGTTCCTTCTTGAACTTGGGAATATCGCTGAAATCCTTCAGACCCTTGTCATACAGAGCCTGGGGCACTGCCAGGGTGTACTTGGCGTTTTCCAGGTTGGCGCGGACCGTCTCGACGGTGCCAGCGTCGCGGTACTGCTTGATGTCGTTTTCCATGGTCGGCATCCAGTTGCCGAGGAACACGTCGAGGTCCTTGCCGGTGGCCAGCGACTTGTAGGTCACCGGCACCGAGATCATGGTGGTGTGGGTCTTGTAGCCCAGCGCTTCGAGGACAACGCTGGTGGTTGCCGTGGTCACGGTGATGTCGGTCCAGCCGACATCGGAGAAGCGGACCGTCTGACACTGTTCCGGTTCGGCGGCTTGGGCGAACACGGGTGCTGCGAGCAACGCAACCAACAACAGCGAGGGTGAACCTTTCATGGGTGGACTCCTGTGATTTTTTCTTCGGGTTCGCGTAATCGTCGTCGCTTTCTGGGGCGTCGATCGATCTGGCCTGCAGAGGGCAGGTTGCGTGGCCGTGCAATACGAGTCGCTTTCGATAATCCCCCAGCGTTCGGCAATCGCCTACTGGTGGAGTCGTAACCAGTGCAGGACAGGTCGCATCCAGTACGGGCAATGTCGCTTACGGATTTTTCCCCGCCCCGGCCCGTGTCTTTGCGTCACCCGTTCGCCTGAAAGCGGCGCAATGATGGCTTTCGCAACAGGGCGCTGCCGGACAAAAGTACGTCGGTTGCAGACGGCGAGGGGAGGGGTAAAAGCCCGATGATGCGTGCATTCGCGGCAACTCGCCGCTATCAGCCTAGCAGCTGGCTGCGCCGCCACATGGCGCGCAGAGACAAGCCCATCAAGAGGTGATTCGACAATGGCCATCAGCGTGTTCGACCTGTTCAAGATCGGCGTCGGGCCTTCCAGCTCGCATACCGTCGGCCCCATGCGCGCCGCAGCGCTGTTCGTCCAGGGCCTGCGCGAACGCGGCGATCTGGAGCGGGTTCGGCGCATCGAGGTACGGTTGTACGGCTCGTTGTCGGCCACCGGCATCGGTCACGGCACTGACAACGCCACAATCATGGGGCTGATGGGTGAGTGGCCCGACGCAATCGACCCCACGCAGATCACCCCGCGTATCGCCGACTTGCGTGAAACCAACACCTTGCAGCTCGACAGCCGCCTGCCCATCGAATTCATCTGGGCCCGCGACATGCTGTTGCTCGACGAGAACCTGCCCTACCACCCCAACGCCATGACCCTGGTGGCCGAAGGTGCCGAGGGCGAGCTGCATCGCGACACTTACTACTCGGTGGGGGGCGGCTTCGTGGTCGATGCGGCGCAGGCCGCGAGCGGTGTACTGGACGCCGACCAGACGGTGTTGCCCTACGATTTCAACAGCGCCGCCGAACTGCTGCGCCTGTGCAAGCAAAACGACATGCGCGTGTCGCAATTGATGATGGAGAACGAGAAGGTCTGGCGCAGCGAAGCCGAGATTCGCGCCGGTCTGCTCAAGCTCTGGGGCGCCATGCAGGAATGCGTGAACAACGGCCTCAAGCACGAAGGCATCTTGCCCGGCGGGCTCAATGTGCGGCGCCGCGCAGCCAAGCTGCACCGCAGCCTGCAGGAGATCGGCAAGCCGAATGTGATCGGCTCGACCATGAGTGCCATGGAGTGGGTGAACCTGTTCGCCCTGGCCGTCAACGAAGAAAACGCCGCGGGTGGGCGCATGGTCACCGCGCCTACCAACGGCGCGGCCGGCATCATCCCGGCAGTGTTGCACTACTACATGCGCTTCTCCGACGCGGTGGACGAGTCCAACGTGGTGGAGTTCTTCCTGGGCGCAGCGGCGGTAGGCATCCTGTGCAAGAAGAACGCCTCGATCTCCGGCGCCGAAGTGGGCTGCCAGGGCGAGGTCGGTTCGGCCTGCGCCATGGCGGCAGCGGGGCTGGCCGAAGTGCTGGGGGCTACCCCGGCACAACTGGAGAACGCTGCTGAAATCGCCCTGGAGCACAACCTCGGGCTGACCTGTGACCCGGTCGGTGGGCTGGTCCAGGTGCCTTGCATCGAACGTAACGCCATCGCTGCCGTAAAGGCGATCAACGCCGTGCAGATGGCCCTGCGTGGCGACGGCGAACACTTCATCTCCCTCGACCAGGTGATCCGCACCATGCGCGACACCGGTGCCGACATGCACGACAAGTACAAGGAGACCTCCCGCGGCGGGTTGGCAGTCAGCGTCATCGAATGCTGATGCGCTGATCTGGCCCTCTTGCGGCGGTTGTGCTGCTTTATTGTGCAACAGCCGGTGCCGACCGGCTGTCGGCTGTCGCGACCAGTGGTGTCATTGTCGGTGACACTTATGAATGTCGCTTCTGGGCAGCCTTCCCACAAGTGCTACCGAACTGCTCAGTCGTTACACGCAGAGGCGCTGGCACGCCTGTTTGCGGTGTTCACCCAGCGCCCCTTGAAAGGCCCTACAACTCGCACGGCAACGTCGTTTTTGGGTTTTTTTGGATAGCCGTTCAATTTCAGGCACGGCGATTGCGTTGAGATTGGCAAAGCCCCTGCATACGAATCGGGGCCATGACAAGAAACGGTGCCCGCCTGAGGCACACCCTGCATTGTGTGAGGAGAAACCGCGATGACGTCGTACACCTCCGGGAACCCAACCCAGAACCGCACAGCCCCCCAGTCCATCGGCTTTCTCCTGCTGGACAACTTCACCCTGATCTCGCTCGCCTCGGCCGTCGAGCCGCTGCGCATGGCCAACCAGCTGTCGGGGCGCGAGCTGTACCGCTGGCATACGCTGACCGTCGATGGCGGCCAGGTCTGGGCCAGCGATGGCTTGCAGATCACTCCGGACGCTGCGATGCACAGCGCACCACCGGTAGACACCGTGATCGTCTGCGGTGGCGTCGGTATCCAGCGCACCGTGACCCGCGAACACGTCACCTGGCTGCAGGCCCAGGCACGCCAGTCGCGCAGGCTTGGCGCGGTGTGCACTGGCAGCTGGGCATTGGCTTGTGCCGGCCTGCTCGACGGCTTCGACTGCAGCGTGCACTGGGAGTGTCTGGCGGCGATGCAGGAGGCCTTCCCACGGGTCAACATGAGCACGCGCCTGTTCACCCTCGACCGCAACCGCTTCACCAGCTCCGGCGGCACTGCGCCGCTGGACATGATGCTGCACCTGATCAGCCGTGATCATGGCCGTGAGCTGTCGGCGGCCATCTCCGAGATGTTCGTCTACGAGCGTATCCGCAACGAGCAGGACCACCAGCGTGTGCCGCTCAAGCACATGCTCGGCACCAACCAGCCGAAGCTGCAGGAAATCGTCGCGCTGATGGAGGCCAACCTCGAAGAGCCGATCGACCTGGACGAGCTGGCGGTGTACGTCAACGTATCGCGGCGTCAGCTCGAGCGCCTGTTCCAGAAGTACCTGCACTGCTCGCCGTCGCGTTACTACCTCAAGCTGCGGCTGATCCGTGCACGGCAGTTGCTCAAGCAGACGCCGATGTCGATCATCGAGGTGGCGTCGGTGTGCGGGTTCGTGTCGACGCCGCACTTCTCCAAGTGCTACCGCGAATACTTCGGCATTCCGCCGCGTGACGAGCGTGTAGGTTCCAATACCGCGCAGCAGGTGGCGATGATGCCGATTCCGCAGGCCATGGCGCTGTCGCCGCACAGCGGGCCGATGGCGGCCCTGAGCCAGGCGCGTAACGAGTCGACCTTTGCCAGTGTGAGGCTCTGAGACGGCGTCGCCTTCTTCGCGGGTAAATCGGAGCGCCGAACCGCCGCTCCCACAGGGATCGCGTGACCCTGTGGGAGCAATTGTCTTGCTCAAAATCTGAAGACCAGCCCAATCCCTGTGGGAGCGGGCTTGCCCGCGAAGAATTCAGTGAAGATCCAGAATCAGGCGCGCTGACTGAACTGCGCCAACGCCGGCAACAGCTGCTTGTCGATCGCCTGGCGTACCGCCGGGAGGATGGTCGCGCTGCCGGTGTACATCTGCTCCACCATTCCCTTCAACGCCCGGGCATTGGGCTCGGTCAGCCCGCGCACCACCACTTCGCACGCCTGCTCGGCGCTTGCCCCGGCCGGAATGTCGAACCCGCGTGCGCGCAGGTGGCCCAGCAGGTCGTCCTGGTCGATCAAATCCGCATGCATCATCGTTGTAGTCCTTGTCTGGTGCCGTGATTTACGACTGATTCTGTGACCAGTACGACAACCTCGCAAGGGCAGAACGTCGCGATGGCCGCTTTGGCTAAGAACAGGTCGTTCCCGGCTAAATCAAGCAGAAGGGAAGTGAGCACACTGGAGTCATTCACGGCACCGAGGGTTTGGTCACCCTCACTTCACGCACAGTGGATGTTGCTCGCTCTCGACCCCGGACGCTCACGGCTTCCGGGGTTTTTTTTTGGCTTTCTGTAGGAGCGGGCTTGCCCGCGAAGAAGACAGCGGGCTGTCTTGCCCCGGCCGGGCCGGGGGTCGCGGGCGGCCTTGGGAGAGGCTTCAGGTTCGTGCAGGCAAACCGATCACCCGGCCCACGAACTCGGCAGGTGCCTGGTCACGCTGCTCATCCACCAGCCCTTGCAGCAACGCGGCACTGCGCTCGCTGAACGGCGCCGACTTCGGCCCCGCCAGGTCCACGTGCAGCAGCATCTGCTCGCTGGCCGACAGGGCTTCGTCGAAGCCTGCGCGGTGCAGCGTGTGGTACAGGTGCAAGCGCTTCTTGTCGAAGCCGATGATCTGCGTCTGCACCCAGACCTCGGTGCCGAGCTTCACCTCGTGCAGATAGTTGATGTGCGCCTCCAGGGTGAACAGCGAGTTGCCGCTCTGACCGCGGCTGTCGGCGTCCAGACCGATGCGCTCCATCAGCGCATCGGTGGCGTAGCTGAAGATCAGCAGGTAGAAGGCATCGCGCAGGTGCCCGTTGTAATCGACCCAGTCTTGCTGAACCGGGGTGCGGTAGGTGATCAGTGCGGGCATCGCAGTCTCCTCAGTCGCCAAAGGCCATGCCGTGCTTGGCCTTGCTGTTCTTCACCGCGTCCAGCACCGCCAGCAGGGTATCGTCACGATAGCGCTCCAGCGCCGCGATGCTGCGTTCGCCCAGTTGTTCGGAAGTGCCGTCGACCACGTCGTCGATCAGCTTGTCGGTCAGCTCTGGCGCTGGCAGGTAGGTCCAGGGCAGCTTCAACGCCGGGCCGAACTGCGACATGAAGTGGCGCATGCCCGCATCGCCACCGGCCAGCGTGTAGGTGAGGAAGGTGCCCATGAACGACCAGCGCAGACCCGCGCCAAAGCGAATCGCATCGTCGATCTCGCCAGTGCTGGCCACCCCGTCGTTGACCAGGTGCAGAGCCTCGCGCCATAGCGCTTCGAGCAGACGGTCGGCGATGAAGCCCGGGACCTCCTTGCGCACATGCAGCGGGCGCATGCCCAGCGCGGTGTAGATGGTTTTCGCTGCCTCGATGGCTTCAGGCGCGGTGTGCTTGCCGCCGACGATCTCCACCAACGGCAACAGGTACACCGGGTTGAACGGGTGGCCGACCACGCAGCGCTCGGGGTGGGTGGCCGACTCGTAGAACTCGCTGGGCAACAGGCCTGAGGTGCTGGAGCCGATGATCGCATCGGGCTTGGCCGCGGCGCTGATCTTGGCATGCAGGTCGAGCTTGAGATCCAGGCGCTCGGGGGCGCTTTCCTGGATGAAATCGGCGTCGCGTACGCATTCCTCGATGGTGGCGACGAACTTCAGCCGCTCTTGTGCGGCGCCCGGCGCCAGACCTTGTTTTTCCAGGGCCGGCCAGGCGTTGGCGATACGTTTGCGCAGGGCCTGCTCGGCGCCGGGTGCCGGGTCCCAGGCGATCACGTCCAGGCCATGGGCCAGGGCGCGGGCGACCCAGCCGCTGCCGATCACGCCGCTACCGAGTGCGGCGAAAGTCTTGATGTTGGTGATGAAAGGCATATCAGTCTCTCTATGTG